>Ga0209636_10000762_pt1 | contig 31942 bp, 25 predicted proteins | sample DeeMarSWOR152_54_FD_187464 | JGI IMG/M metagenome (GOLD analysis project Ga0209636, IMG submission 187464) | Marine sediment microbial communities from White Oak River estuary, North Carolina - WOR-1-52-54 (SPAdes) (version 2) | ecosystem: Environmental > Aquatic > Marine > Intertidal zone >...
CCAGACATATTTGCCAAAGAACAAATGATGGAACAACGCCCCCAAAACAGGTCGGTTTACTTGCCTACTCAACATCAATGGATTGATTTCTGGACTGGTGAAACAATTGCTGGTGGGCAAACCATTGTTGCAGATGCTCCAATCGACCGAATCCCTATACTGATTAGGGCAGGTTCCATTATTCCGATGCGTCCTTTCATTCAGTATTCCAATGAAAAACCAGCCGATCCCATTGAATTGCGTATTTATCCCGGTGCGGATGCCAATTTTATTTTGTATGAAGATGAAAATGACAATTATAATTATGAAAACGGCATCTATGCAACCATCACTTTTCATTGGGATGATGCCAAACGTCAGCTTACGATTGATGATCGAAAAGGCGCATTCCCAGGTATGTTAGAGAATCGCACCTTTGATATCGTTCTTGTGGAACGAAAGCATGGAATCGGATTAGAAATTACTGAGAAACCCGACAAAGTGGTTCTATATCAAGGCGAACAAAAAGTTGTACAATTTTAATCCTAACCTGGATGAGCCAGAACCAAAAAAAATCTGCCCACAGAATTGAAATCCCACAGAAATGAATTTTTCAAATTTTTAATTCTGAGAGATTTTAATTCTGTGAGCTAAAAAGCCTTTGCCCATTGGGCAAGAATTTTACTATTTAGGAACTAATATGGAGAAACGTTATGAAAATTCGTTACATAATAATACTCAGTTTTATATGGTTAATTGCATCGGTTCCTCTCTTCCCACAGACTGAAGAGAATTGTTTTTTGAAGGACTTTGAACCCAAATACGCCACAATTCCTCCTTACGAAGATGTTGAGAAAACGATAGCGGCACCCACAGTAACCGTCTCGATAAATCCAGCAGACATGTTTGGGAAAGTATCAAAATACATTTTCGGGAATGCCGTTGCTGTCTGGGTCTCGCAAGATCAAAATAATCCAGTTCTCATCGGTCATCTTCAGAAGTTATCTCCCACCATCATCCGTTTTCCGGGCGGTAGCTGGTCCGACATCTACTTTTGGAATGGGAATCCCGGCGACTTGCCCAACACGATACCCGACGGGACGAACAATGGTCAGCCAATCCCACTTTATCCTCAGTTTGGCCCAAACTACAGTCTAACCTTTGAGAGGTACTTGGATATGCGTGATCAGCTTGGCGCACAAGGATTGATCACAATTAACTATGGCTATGCCCGATACGGCCTGGGTGAGAAGCCGGCAGAACAGGCTGCTCATCTGGCTGCCGAGTGGGTCCGTTATGATGGTGGTCGTACTAAATTCTGGGAAATCGGTAATGAGAATGCGGGACCATGGGAGGCAGGTTGGCAAATTGATACCACTTTAAACAAGGATGGGCAGCCGGAAATAATAACCGGTGAATTATATGGAAAACATTTTAAAATTTTTGCCGACTCTATGAGAGCCGCAGCGGCTGAATTAGATGAAACCATACACATCGGTGGTCAAATTTTGCACTATGACGGTACAAGTAGCTGGAATATCGCTGATCGAAAATGGAATGAGGATTTTTTTAAGGAAGTCGGTGATGCCGCTGATTTTTATGTGATCCATAATTATTTCGGCGGTAGCAATAACACTCTAAAAGCTCAAATAGATGCGGCACGTTCGGCCATTGTCTCAAATATAAACTTCATCCGTCAGGACATTATAAATAAACAAGCCTTTTCAAAACCAATTGCCATAACTGAGTGGAACTGTGGTGGACCTGACGAGGCGAAAACATCAATTGCAAATGGAATGCAGGCAGTGGTTTTACTTTGTGAAATGATAAAGAATAACTTTGGCATGTCTGCTCGTTGGCTTATTGCCAATTGGGAATCTGATGGCATGTTTTATTTTGGAAATAATTCCAGTATCCCCCGGTGGAATCCTAGACCAGATTTTTATTACATCTACTATTTACAGCGATTCGTTGGCGATCACGTGGTGAGCACATCTTATGTTGGACAGAGTAACCACGTAATCCCTTATGCGACTACTTTTTCTTCCGGTCATGTTGGCGTTGTGGTGGTAAACAAGGGGACTGCCGATCAGGTCGTTAAACTTGCACCGGTAGATTATGGCGTCGGCGAACGGTTTTACGTTTACCAATTAACCGGTGTCGATGGCAGTAGATGGCCACAAAGAGTTTTTGTGAATGATGAAGGTCCAACCGGTTCAAATTGGGGCCCGCTTGACATTTTAGAAGATGTTCCGGCGCGAGCATATTCCATTGGAGATGAAATCAAGTTTGAATCCCCAGCAAAAAGCGTGGAATACATATTAATCGAACCGGGCGAACATATTTTATCTGTATCGGATATCAATCGGTCGAGGACGATTGACCGATTCGATTTGCATCAAAACTATCCCAATCCGTTCAATCCCCAAACCACAATCTCTTATTCATTGCTGCGAGCGAGCATCGTTACTTTGAAGTTGTACGATGTCCTGGGCCGTGAGATTACAACTCTCATACATCATGAGAACAAAGCAGCGGGTAATCATCAAGTCTCTTATGATGCAAGAAATTTACCAGGAGGAGTATATTTTTGCAGGCTGCATACTGAAAACTTCACTGAGATAAAAACGATAAAGATGCTGTTGATAAAATGAAAAAAAGTTATAACATAATCATGTAAAATATTTGCTTGACATTTTCACAGAATTTGCTATTTTAGCTAATGCAGTTAGCTAATAAAATCCAAAACAGTCATAGGTGATTAAACTGAACAATATTTGCTTAGATGCCTCAAATTGTTTTTACACCATCTCAAAAAACGATCGATGTTCTTCCTGGCTCAGAGTTGCTTGATGCAGCTCGAAAAGCAGAAATTGAAATCGAATCCCCCTGTGGTGGCAAAGGAACCTGTTGCAAATGCCTCGTCCGAATTATTGCTGGCGAAGTGGAATCGGAAAGTCTCGGTCTGCTGCCAAAAAACGCCATTGATAATGGCTACCTGCTTGCCTGTCGGACAAAAGTCAAAAATACCCCTCTTACCATTGAAATTCCTGAACGAGAAGAAATCAAGGGGGGCAAATTTGTTGAAGCGTCTGATGATGCGTTTTTGATTCACCAGGAGTTCTTGCCAGAAGATGTCAAATTGAATCCATTGACAAAGAAGTGGAATGTTCAAGTCCCTGGGCCGCAGTTAGAAGATGGACTTTCTGATATTGATCGTTTGACACGCACTATTCAAAAAGAGATTGGTGAAAAAGAAATCATCTATCCGCTGTCAACTATTCGGAATGTTGCCGACACTTTGAGAGCAGAGAACGGTAATGTGACGATCACCGCAATCGAGGATAAGGATCGCATCCATGTGGTGGCAATAGAAGAAGCTGATTGTACAACGAACCATCACGGCATTGCGATCGACATAGGCACAACAACGGTTGCCGTCCAACTTATTGATCTTACCTCTTCCAGAATTCTCTCTACCCACACCGATTATAATAATCAACTCACCTGCGGACTCGACGTTATCAGCCGCATCAATTACGCCAGAAAACCTGAACGTCTGGAAGAACTCCGCAACCGTGTTCTGAAAACGATTAATATTTTAATCAAGCAGGTTGTGAAAAATCATTCGATTAAACCTGAAGAAATTTGCAGTACAGCTATCTCTGGCAATACGACCATGATACATCTGCTGCTGGGCTTAAAACCTGAATATATTCGCCTCGAACCGTACACGCCAACTTTGCTGGAAACACCTAATTTGAAAGCAGGGGAAATTGGCATAGAAATAAATCCCGAAGCTTATGTTCAAATCTCGCCAGCCGTTGGCAGTTATGTTGGCGGTGATATTACAGCAGGGCTATTATGCACAGACATTGCCAACGATTCTGAAGCGGTCAATCTATTTTAGATATTGGCACCAACGGCGAATTGGTGGTCGGCAATCGAGACTTTTTATTGGCTTGCGCTTGCTCGGCGGGTCCCGCTTTTGAGGGCGGAGGCATCAAATATGGCATGCGGGCAGCTTTTGGCGCTATCGAAGGTGTGGAGGTCGATCGAAATACTGGCAAGGCATCTTACTGGATAATTGGCAATGTGAAATCCAGGGGAATTTGTGGCTCAGGAATTATCTCGTTGTTAGCCAATCTGTTTTTAATAGGCTGGATCGACGCAGCAGGTAAATTGAATCGAGAGCGGAAATCACCACATATCCGGTTTGAAGGTCGTCAGGCAAAATATATCATCGTACCTGCGGAAGAGAGCAGTACGGGCGAACCCATTTCAATCAGCGAAATTGAAATAGAAAACATCATTCGAGCAAAGGCGGCCATCTATTCCGCCTGTTCTTTAATGCTAAAACAGGTCGGTTTTAATTTTGAAGATTTGGCGAATATTTATATCGCCGGTTGATTTGGACGATTTATTGATTTAGAAAAAGCGATAGTTATTGGATTGCTTCCCGATCTACAACTGGAAAAATTTAAATATATTGGGAATGCATCTTTAATGGGTACTTATCTGGTTTTGATTTCACGGGATTTTCGTCAGCGTCAACTTGAGTTAGCTAAGCGCATGACTTATATGGAACTGAGCACTGATCCAAGTTATATGGAGCAATATGCGGGAGCGTTGTTTTTACCGCATACCGATAAAGAGCGTTTTCCAAATGTGAAACGTGAGACTTAAGACGTGAGAAGGCAGACGGGAAACGTGTGATAAAACATTATTTTAATAAAATCAATAGTACTGAACGATCTAAATCTCAAAAAGCAAAATCTAAATAACAAATAAATTTCAAATCTTAATATTCAAATTCCAAAACAAATTCATCTTCATATCACGTGCTTGGTTTAGGTTTGGAATTTGAATTTTAGTTATTGAAATTTATTTGGAATTTATTATTTGTCTTTTGTAATTTTTTCGTTTGAACAGAGTGATGTTAACATAACTATTACAGTAATCGAAAGAGAAATATTGGATGTCACTAAAATGTCCAGGACAGGATATGCAGCGCTGGACTTTTAACGATATTTTTGAAGTCCTTTGCCCACACTGCAAAGAATCAATTGAATTCTGGAAAGACGAGCCTGTGCTTTTTTGTCCTGGCTGTAATAGAAAAGTGCGGAATCCACGGCTCAATCTTGGATGTGCGGAATGGTGTAAATCTGCTGATGAATGCCTGGGAATACTACCTGATGAATAATTTAATCATCGCTGCGGTCGAAGATTTATTGAATTGAAGTGTTGAATGATTGGAGTAATGCAGTGATGGAGTACTGAAGTAGTGGAGTACTCGATATGATAAGATTGGTAGCACTCCATCACTCCTTACTAAAATATTCTCAAATTTTTATGTATTAGTAGCTAAAGAGTTAAATTCTTGCACAGAAGCCAAAAACTTTTTGGGTCACAGAAATGAAATCCAACAGAATTAAAAAAACTAGAAATTCATTTCTGTGGGATTTCAATTCTGTGGGCGGAATTTTATACTTTTTGCTTCTGACTTGTCCAGGTTAGGTATATCGAAGATTTGAAATATGAAAATCTCTCAAAACGACCGATCCATTCTTCGTCAACTTGCTGAAAAAGTTGCTGAGATCGCTGCGCTTCCAATTCACACAGAAAAGGTAGAGTTATGGCGCCAGCTCAATGATCTTGAACAGGTTCGACCGATGGTCTGGATCAACGAAATTCCCTGGCATGAGATGAACGTGAATGATGAGCTGACGCTTCGAACAGAAAATGAATTCTGCCGCCAGGTCGAGACCGAACTACGACGAACAATTTACCAGTGGCAACACCTGCCTGCGGATATGATTGTGGAACCGAAATTTTATTCACCACTGGTTATTCATGACACAGGTTTTGGAATCACATCAGAATTTGATTTCATAACAGAAGATGAAACAAGCGATATTTGCTCCAGAAATTATCATCGACAGATTTATGACGAGAAAGATTTAGAAAAAATCAGGATGCCTCAAATTTCTTACGATGCCGAAGCTACTGAAAGAAATTATGAGATATTGATTCATTTATTCGGAGATATACTTCCCATCGAAAAACGAGGTATTTTTCGATACTGGTTCGCGCCGTGGGACGAGTTGATCCTGTGGTGGGGCGTGCAAAATGCTCTTGAGGATCTGGTATTGCGACCTGAGCTGGCACATCAGGCGATTGATCGAGTGGTTAATGCGCATCTTTCCCGATTAGATCAATATGAAGCGCTGAATCTGCTGTCATTTTCCGAAGGAAATTTTCGGGTTGGCTCAGGTGGATTAGGTTACGCAACTGCATTACCAAAGCCGAATTTTAATTCGAATCAGGTTCGAACAATTGACCAGTGGGGTTGTGCCACTGCCCAGATTTTTGGCGATGTTTCTCCTGAAATGCATGAAGAATTTGGCCTGAAATACGAAAGGCGCTGGTTGGAAAGGTTTGGATTGAATTATTATGGCTATTGTGAGCCTCTCCATAATAAAATTCATCTCTTGAAATCTATACCCAACCTGCTCAAAATTTCCATGAATCCCTGGATTGATGTGGAAAAAGCTGCCGAGAATGTGGGTGATAATTATGTTTTTTCTTACAAATCCAATCCTGCAATTGTGGCGACCGTCGCGTGGAATCCTGAATTGGCACGAAAGAATCTGGAAGAAGTATTGGAAAAAGCGAAGGGATGTCATGTTGAACTGATTTTGAAGGATATTAGCACGGTTCGGTATGAGCCGCAGCGGTTATGGGAGTGGGAGAAGATGGCGATGGAGGTTGTTGAGAAATTTGCATGAGATTTAACAACATAAAGAGACATCGTCAATTTTTTCCTTGTTATTTTATAAAAATAATCCTATATTACTTTTGATAATTATTGAACTTTAATCCCAAAACTCATTACCAGAGTAAGGTGGTGATATTCACAATGACGATTGTATCGGTTGAACAAGCATCCAACTCATTAGTCGATTTAATAAAGAAGGTTAATGATGGTGAGGAAGTGATTATTACTGAGGGCGAACAGCCCGTTGCTAAAATAATAGCTACATCTAACAAATATTTGAAAAACAAGAAAAAAATAAAAGCGGGAAGTGCAAAAGGACTAATTGAAATAGCGGACGACTTCGATGAACCTTTAGAGGATTTTAAGGAATACATGCAAGATAAATTTAATTGAATTGCTTCGGATAAAAATTTCTCACCTCTCATTGGTTTCAACTTTACCATTTCATCACCGTGATCCTTTCGATCGGTTGATTATTGCTCAAAGCTTAATCGAAGATTTACCGATAGTAAGTATTGATACACAATTTGATGAATATGGTGTGAAACGAATTTGGTAATAGTTTTTACATCGCATATTCAAATTGATTTCAATAAAGACTTCTACAAGACGTCTTGACAATCTCCTCAAAAATGAACCCATCTACCAACTACCTATCACTCCCATCATCATGATGTTCGCCGCCAAATTCATCAACAAAACCTATCTGGATTATTACCTCGATTATCGAGTTTTGGTCGAATCCTGGCTGAGATGCCATGAAAAATTCCAATTTGATATGGTGATTACTATTTCTGATCCATATCGGGAGACAGAAGGAATTGGCGGGAGATTTGAATATCCTGAGGACAATGTTCCGAAGTGCATTGAGCGACCGATTAATAAGTATGCGGATTTGAAAAAACTCAAAATCCCTGATCCATCGAATTGTCCTTGAATGCTGGATCGATTGAAAGCGTGTGAGTTATTTAAGAAAGAAATCGGAGATGAAACTCCCATTCTCGGCTGGATTGAGGGTCCCATGGCGCAGATGTCAAATCTGCGAGGGATGGATCAAATCATGATGGATCTTTATGACCAACCTGATTTCCTTGCCGATCTTTTGGAGTTCGTCATGGAAGTTGAAAAATCATTTGCTATTGAACAGATCAAATCAGGCGCCAATAGAATGGGAATTGGGGATGCAACAGCATCGCTGATTTCGCCAAAAATTTATCATGAAATGATCATGCCAAAAGAAAAGAAACTGATTGATTTCATTCATGAAAATGGAGCTAAAGTCAAAATCCATATTTGTGGAAACATCACCAATCATCTGGAAAGCCTGGTTCAAACGGGTGCAGATATTATCGATCTGGATTGGATGGTTCCTATTGAAAAAGCGGTTGATCTGCTCCAACCAGATCAGGTGGTTTGTTGCAATTTTGATCCTGTTCGTATATTATTGGACGGTACGCCTGAGAATGTTTTTGAGGCTGCTGTCGGATGTATTCGAAAAGGACAGGGACGGTTGATCCTCAGCCCAGCGTGTGAAGTTCCAGTCAATACGCCTGTCGAAAATGTAGCTGCGTTTTGTTCATCAGCAACTTTTGAGAAGTACCAACAGATTCTTAGCAAATGAAGATTTTATTTTCTCCTACAGAAATGAAGTCCTACAGAAACTAAAATGAATGTGCTAAAAGTCAAGATAAATTTGAAAAAAAATACAATAAAATACCTAACAAAATTGATAAATAATTTAAGGATGTTGACTTCAAAGTCGGATAAGGACTAGTGCTATGGATATTTTTTAATTATTTTTATTCCCAAAACTGGCTTAAAAAGCTATTGCATTTTATTCATAAAACGCTTATATTTATTGTTCAAATAAATTTAATAAAATTTGTCAAATCAGGATGAATCTATGAGTGAATCGATCTACCGTGACGAAGATTATAAGCGGTTTTATGAAAATTTATTGCCTTTACTTGATGGTTCAAATATTGAACACCTTGAGTTAAAAAAATTGAAAAAACCAGCGATCAAAACTGCCACAAAAACGAAATTTGGTTCCTATGGTTGGCGATCATCTATATCAAGCCGTATCGCACCAAAAACTGTCTACCTTGGTAGCCCAAACATTAGATTACCAAAACCGACAGAATTACATAAAAACATAATCGAAAATACACCTGAAGAGTTACACAAGGTACTTCATCTTATACGTTCACTCCCTTTTGTCCATCTTCGCAGGCAAATGGGGGACAATAACGAATTCAACCCAATATGCAATCTCTACATGTCGGTGGCTGATCCAAAAAATTATCGCATCGCCTACATGTGGGGTAATACCATGCGAAAGCCGACTAAACAACCAGGCCCCGAGTTTACCATGATTCACATTCCAGAAGAACATCAGTTACGGCAACAGGTATTGGTCTTACCCGAATACAATTTAAATATTGCGCTGGGCACAGATTATATGGGAGAGGATAAAAAAGGTTTTCTGAGACAGGCGATGTGGTATGCGGATGAACATGATATGTTGGGACTTCATGCAGGTACAAAGTTGGTATATATTCGAGATCCAAAGGACGATAAAATAAAGCGTTATGGTGTTTTCCTTTTCGGTCTTACCGCTACTGGAAAATCAACCTGGTCATGCCATCAGTTGGGTCTTGATCATAAAAGCGGTGAAAAAACTGAAGCTGTTCAGGACGATATTGTGTTTTTGCGCAGAGATGGCTCCGCATTCGGAAGTGAACAAAACTTCTTTGTTAAAACTGACGTCGATAAAAAATTTCAGGAAGCCATGTATTATGCACTAATTGATAAATCAGCACTCTATGAGAACGTGATGATTGATTCTAATGGTAATCCTGACTTTCTGGATGAAAATTTGTGTGCCAATGGTCGAGCAGTTATTCGTAAAGATAAATTAAGAATTCAAATCGGCAGGCGAATGGTCGGTATCGACTCCAGAACCATTAATTTTCCACCAATAGAAGAATTAGACGGAATTGCATTTGCTTTCATCACCCGAAGAAATACAATAATGTCCTTTGCCCAGCGATTGACCGCTGAACAGGCAGTTCTGGCTTACCTGTGGGGTGAATCGACGCATAGCTATGCTTCCCAACCAGCCAAAGCCGGGGAATCTGTTCGCATCGTTGGAACTGATCCTTTTATCATTGGATCGAGAGCAAAAAAGGTGAATCGATTTTATGACATTGTAATGAGCTTAAAGGAAAAATGTCCTGAAAAGGTACAATTTTACCAGTACAATACAGGTGGCGTTGGAGAAATTATCGAAGAATATACAGAAGAGGGGATTCACAAGAAACGAATGGTCCGAAAGGTAATTCGGGTGCCAATCAATCTGATGGCAGCTTTACAACGCGGTGACCTGCGTGGAACGAATAAATATCAGAAAGGACTATTCGGCACCGAAGATGTCATTTGGTGTGAAGGGGGAAATCTGGATCAATATGATCCACACAAACTGTATTCATCGGAGCAGATTGATTTCTACCTGCAAGATGTGGTTAATGGCCGACAAGAATTTACAGAAGAAATTGCTAGCGAAGGATTGAATCCAGATATTCTTAAATTTGCAGAAGAATCCTTTCAAACTGCTAAGCCGAAAGCAAAACGTATCTTTATGCCTAATAAAGAAAATGTTAAAGAAGTTGAAATTGCAACTCCTTCTTACCCGAAGACGTGGGTGAGCAAGGTACGTCCGCCGAGGCCTGTAGGGTATTGAGATGATTAATAAAATCTTCTTAAAAAATTCATCTTATTTTGCTAAAAATATTTCAAAATGACAAATTTTTCAAAAAAATATATTATTGTCTCTGTTGAGATTATCCTTCTACTCCTGTTAACATTAACCATTTCCTTCTTCGACTTAGACATCAAAATTCAAAAATTATTCTATCAGCCAAACTTATCCACTTCAGTATGGTACCAGAAAGAAAATCCCTTCTGGCAGTTCGGGTATCATTACGGAACTCTTCCAGCCATTCTTTTAACATTCGCTGCCTTAATCGGCTTCATTTTGAGCTGGATCAAACCGAAAATCAAAAATTATCAACGCTATTTTTTGCTCATTATTTCAACATTAATCATTGGCCCTGGATTATTGGTAAATGCCATTTTTAAAGACCACTGGGGAAGACCTCGTCCCAGGCAGGTTCAGGAGTTCGGTGGCAGATGGGAATTCAAAGAAATGTGGCAACCTGGCACGCCTGGCAAAGGTAAATCCTTTCCTTGTGGTCATTGTTCGATGGGGTTCTTTTTTATAACCTTATATTATTGTTTTAAACGAAAACATAAAGTACTGGCATATTCCAGCATTGTCTTCAGCATTGCCCTCGGCACGTTTATCGGTTTTGCCCGCATCTCACAAGGAGGGCATTTTCTCTCCGATGTGTTCTGGTCCTGGGGATTGACCTATTTGACAGCAACCTTTCTCTATTATTTTATATTCAAAATTCCTGATGAAGAACTAAAATCCGATGCACAAGAAACCATCATCACACCTATAAAATCAAATCAAAAAAAGCGAATCCTTGTTGTCCTTGCTGTTGTTTTTTCAATTGCAATTATGATTTTTACATTTCTTTTTTCGAAGCCATTTTATCGAGAGTCAGAACATAAAATCTCAGCCGATAAACCATTTCAAATCATTAAGCTTTACCTGGACATCAATCATGGTGATATCTTCGTCCACAACGACAATTTTAAACATCCTGTTCAGATTAAAACAACAGCGCAAGGATTTGGTTTCCCCGAATACAAATATCAAAGCAATCTCTCAACCCAATCGGTAAACGATACATTAGTAGCAAATTATATATTTAACATCAAAGGGATATTTAACGAGATCGATGTCCAGACATCCATTTACATTGATAGTTCATCCAATGTTTCTTTAGAAAAAGACATTAAAAAAGCGACATTAATATCAGATAAGCATAATTTAAAATAATTACATCTGTTGGATTTTCCTTTGGCGAATCAATCAATTGTAGCAATCTGTCGAGGAAGATTGTTTCTACCCGTTGGAAAAAATTTGTTTTTTTAAGTTACTGATGAAACATAATTTTCAAGGAGGATTTTACACATGAAAGATAAACTATCTATAACTGATATAAAAAACTTAATCCAATCCGTATTCTCACTCCGATCCGAAGATAAAAAATTAGCCATCATTGTTGATGTACCAGATGAGATGGTTTCCGATAATGAAGACTGGAAGATACGTCGAGAGCTTGCCGCAGATTGGTATCAAAAATTGGTAAAGGCAAAAAATGAATTGGGATTAGAAAGTGCCGACTTAGTTTACTATCCCAATGTGCACAGCAACAACGCTGATTTGCCCAAAACCGCATATATCTTTCAGGGTGATCCCATCGAATTAGATGCCTCTACCCTGTCGTCAAAGGGCGAAGTGTTCGACCTAGAGCCAAAATTAGCTGAATATCAAATCATGCTGGCGCTAACGGAATTTTCAGCCACCGCACCTTTGAAATTATTATCCAAAAAACATGGCTTTCGAGCTGCAACCATGCCAGGCTTTTGTCATGAAATGATCCCCGCTCTAAAATTGGATTATGAGGAAATTAACCGACGAGTGAATGAAATTAAAAAATATCTCGATAATGCCACAGGAGTTGATATTCATTTTTCAACGACAGAAGGTAAAAATTATCATATTTATTTTGACCTGCGTTTTCGGACTGCCCATGCCAGCGGCGGTCGTTTCCCAGAAATCGGCATGGCTGGTAATTTGCCGAGTGGGGAATGCTACATTGTTCCTTATGAAGGCGAAAAGGGAGAAAAAAGCCTCTCGGTTGGTATACTTCCTGTGCAATTTGGCGATGAGATTGTCGTGTATCAAGTAGAAGAAAATGTCGCTCGAAAGATTTCGAGCGAAGGCAAGAAGTCATCTGAGGAAGCTCAAAAACTGGTTGAAGAACCTGCTTATGGCAATATCGCTGAAATCGGCTTTGGCGTACTCAAAGACTTTGGCGTCCAGCCCACTGGTGAAATTCTTCTTGACGAAAAATTAGGTCTCCACATCGCGTTTGGACGCAGCGATCATTTCGGTGGCGCTGTCGGCGTGAAAAATTTTTCCAAGCCAGGAAATGTGGTTCACATCGATCGGATTTATATTTCTGAAACGCAAAACAAAATTATGCCTGAAAAGGTAGAACTAACTTTTGAGGATGGTCGGAAGGTTCGAGTGATGGAAAAAGGAGAGTACACCATATTTTCTTAAGAGAGCCAGCGCATAAATTAAATCAGTCCCAAAATTCTGCTTGCTGCTGGTCAAAATTTTGATCAAATTTTGAAAAGATTTTACAATTTAGAAAGAAAATATGTAAAATAGACCTAAGTACTCATAATTAAACATACTTCTCCTTTGTTATTGATTAACTTATTGATATATTACGATAAAGACAGCATAATATGCAGGGCAAGCATAGCTTTATCCAGATGCCCTTGAAAATTCAGGCTATCCCGTTTATTAAAATGTTCGACACAATAGTCGACCTTAATAATTTTAATCATCCGCTCGATAGCGGTGCGTTCGCGATACTGGTTTTTCCAGCGGGTTAAATGCTGGGGATTATCCCAGTCGATCTGGGGAAAGTCGCTGACTTTGGTGCGCAGCGTCCGTCCCTGACCATTGGGACAGCAATCCTGTTTCAACAGACAGCGTGAACAAGCAATTACTGTCTTGTTTTTACTGGTGATAAGTGGGGGTCCCCAGATATATCGCTGCTGGGTTAACTCCCGACCCTTCATCGTTAATGGCAAATCCGCATCGCAAATTGGGACACCGTTCTTTGTAAAATGATCAATGCCTTTGATGCCCTGTGCCGATGGCACATTGATATTCTTGGGATTGATGGGCATATAAAGTACCGCTCCGATTTCATCCCTCACGAAATCTCTATTGGTTTTGGTATTAAATGGGCCATCAGCAATCACTCGATCGATTTTCTCGATAGCAAAGGGAACGTGCTGCTTAAGCCGTTTCAAATGGGGGATTAAGGTCTGCCCATCTTTGGTAGCAGTGTAATTGACCGCCGCCGCATCAATCGGCACATGAGATTTGGGAAATCCGACAAATGAGGCTTTATGAGCCCAGAATTTCTTATTGTGCGATTTGACAACCACATCGCAGCCATGATCGTTAACTTCCCAATTATGTTGGCAATTATCTTTGTTAATACAACTGCAGCGCTTCGACATTTTGCCAACTGCTTTTTTAATTTTTTGTCTTTGTTAATCGAAGCTCAAGTTTAACCTAAAAAGATTAATTTTACACTTGCGCTGAAAATCTGATTCAACTTCATCATGTTCGAGACGTAATTTATAGACTTATGACCATTTATATTTCTAACTGTGAAAGCATGTGTAATAAAATTATCATTCAGAGCTAAGTTATCTCATTGTTTTTATTTATTGAATTTAATTTGTGCGGAGGCTCTTCATTTTTTTTAAATGATCTGCCTTTATTCTAGATAGGGAATTGTAACTTAGGGCGATATTATTTTTACATTCTGTGGAGAATTTGGAGCCAACGTATCCCCAGAAATGGAGAATTCATAAGCTCCTATATCTGGTGCAAGTCCCAAATAGTGAAGGCTCACCGGTTCCCCTTGCTGCCAGGTGATTGATTTATTGATTGTTATTAAGTTATTCTTATAATCAGTGTTTACTACTTGTACTGGTGAACTTGAACCGACTTTAATCATATCTCCGTCAACTATTCCCCAGCCATCACAGAAATAGCCAGCGTCATCCACTTGAATATAAGATCCACTGCCAGCCGACGATGTTTTTGTTAGAAAAGTTCCAGCATCGATGCAAGGAGAGGATTGTTGTAAATGAAAATCAAAGTTATCCTCATCAACGAATAGGGGAGAGGCGTCAATATTTGAGGATAAGAAGATAGTAGGATACTGTTGTATTGCTTGATCCAAATTTAGTTGTTGTCTATTATACTCAAAAAAATAAATCACCTTGTCACCAGCAATTTCCCCTCTGATTAGGTTTGCATCAAATAGATCGATAGGTGGAATATCGACTAATCGGGCAAATGCGATTTCAAATCCTTTATTATCACCTGTTCCATTTTTATAGATGATATTATTTTTAAAAATATTCGGTCCAAATTGTACATCTCTATTATAAACTGCCAATTTAATCCCATACCATAGGGTATTTCCTTGATTAAAATTGTAAATAACATTATTATAAATTTTATTTTGACGGACAAAAGGACGTTCGTTTGTGGATTGTAGTTCCATAGCTGTTGCGTTATTATTGATATCTGAATGATAATTTCTTGACAAAATATTTTTACGAATGATACTGTTTTCGGATCGAATTTGGATAGCACATGCCCCATCTGGATCAATCCCGGGATTATGACATCGATTTCCTTCGATCAGCACCCAGGTAGTCAGAGCACCAGTAGCAATATTAATGTCACCGATGTCGTGAATATAGTTATCTCGGATGATATTGAATTGTGTTTTATCACCAGCACAACAGATGCCACTATGCATAGCACCTGTACATTCATTATGAGCAACAAGATTATATTTAGCGCCAAATTGCTCCCCGACTGCATCCATACCAATATGGATACAATCCCCCTCAACTCCATGGCTATCGATATAATTATTAAGAATTTTATTATAAGAACATCCATCACCAATTTCGATACCGCACCATCCTGTTTGACCTTTCATTACACAATTTTTAATTATACAGTGATTGAATCCATTGGGATAGGAGCGAATAAAATAATTACAATTTTCAAAGTGCAAACCGTGAATGATAATATAATGGCATCCACTTAAATTTGCTCCTGCTGATCGGGAATAGATCACTGGAATTTCGTTGCCATAGCAGGAGTAAGTAATTGGCGCGTCTTCTATCCCATCATTTAAAGGCTGTATGGTTTCTTTGTAATGCCCCTGGCGAATATAAACGATATCGCCTGCCTGAAGAAGCTGATTTGCCCTTTCAATAGTTTGCCAGGGATAATCAAACGTTCCAGAATTTGTATCTTTACCGTTGGTAGCGATATAATATTCACCAGCTACTATAAAATGAATAGTAAGAAATGTGAAATACAAGATGAAAGAAATTATTTGAATTGTAATTTTCATGAGGAAAGTAATGATACAACTTTCATACCAGTTTACTTGATCTATACTTCAAACTTTGATTATCCATAAATCTCAACTATTAAGACACTAAATATCCAAGAATCATAGCATAGCGTTGAACTAATTTTAAAACAAGGCATTTAAATTAAAATTTAATGTTCTTTCTTAACTTTCTATAAAATCAAAGCCTTGTGACTTTTTAATAACTTAGTGTCTTTATGATTGTGAAGAGTTCAGAATTAGGCGCTTTTTAATCCAACTTTCTTCGATTACCTTTTTTATCCTCTCAATTTCGAATTTGTATCCAGTAATTCCTGATATACTAATCGATATTTGTCAAGCATTTTTTTAAGACTAAATCTACCAGCTATCAATTTTTGTCCAAATTGTCCATGTTGCTTCACTAAATCTGGATTCTCTACATACAACTGAATTGCACGAGCTAATGCGTTAATGTCATGCAAAGGAACGATCAGACCAGACTTTTGCGATTGTATGATTTCGTAGGCAAAATCCAATCCAAACGCAATCGTTGGTTTCGCAAGAAGATAGCCTTCTATAATAACTCTACATTGACCTTCCTGGCTCGATGTAACCACATTAAAATTACAGTAATTGAGGATTTGGAATATATCTTCACAGAAGCCGAGAAATTTTACAATTTTTGATAGACCTAAATTGTTGACAAGGGTTTCAAGTTTTTGACGCAATTGACCATCGCCCACAATTAAAACCATAATCTGGTTCTGAATTAATGGTGATAATTGAGCAATCGCTTTAAAAAGATAAAAGTGACCTTTTCTTTTCACAAAAGTGCCTATAGAACAGATGATCGTTTTTTGTGAAGCATCAAGCATTTTAAATAGAGGATCATTTGAGTCATTCTTAGCAGTTGTGTGCTTTAATTCAATCGCATTGTGAATTACTTTAATCTTTTCATCTGGGATATTGTATTGTTCCAGTAAATTTTTTCGGACAGTTTCAGTAATTGCTACTACTTTATCTCCTAAGTTAAAAAACTTTTTATCGTAAAATACATTCCTTGCCGTATGAACAATTTTATATTTAAAATTGAATAATTTACGTAACTGTTGAGTTAAAAATGTGGCATATCGATGATTGGAGTGGATAATGTCCGGTTTTTCTTTAATTAAAATTAATGCTAAAATCATCAAAGAAAGAGGGAAGAGCCAGATTGAAACGAAAGGAAGGTAATAAGTTTTTATTTGTAATGCTTTAATTTTTTCAAAAAGTAGACCATAATTACATACAAAAACGGTTTGCCTGAATTCTGTTCGGAAATTAGTGATGAGATTAAAGACACCCTGCTGTGCTCCTCCCCAACCTTTACCTGTTTTATGAATATAAAGTATTTTTTTGTTGCTCAAGGAATTATATTTTTGTTTGTTCATGTGAACCACATCAGTTATCAAATCCTTCATCAATGTCTTAATGGTTGAAATTTTTAAATTATCCAAGATTACAACTCCTTTGTTTGAGACACAGTTTCGATAGTAACAGGTTTTGCCCTCATAGCCTTTAACATTTTGCTAAGTCCAAATAACATCCATGCTTGCATACTAATAAATGGCCTTTTAATTGTATACAGCGGAAGTTGTTGATAATAAAAATAGCCTTGTTTTGCCTGAAAGTGATCAATACTCCACTTTGCTAAATTTAATGCAAATGCTGACTGATTTTTATTTTGTTGTAAAAGAAAACTAAATAAAACAATTCCCTGGGCACAATCACGTATGTCTACTTTGGTGAGTAAAGAATCAGCGTTTCTGGGTAATCCACTTAATTTTTTATGATTAGGGCGCCCTCTTGAGGAAAAAAAATTGTTCACATAATAGGATAAACCTTTCAAGAATGCCGAATTGAATTGGTGATCCTGCACATAATATTCGAATTTTGCCAATGCTTCAAGAATAAAGCCAGTGTGAAAATTATCGCTATATTTTGTATCTGGACTGTAATACCAGGAACCATCGTCCCGCTGCCAATGTATCACATACCGCAAGTTGTTCATAATAGTCTTTAGAATCGTTTTATCTCCAGAGATAGAATAAAAACGAGCCATAGTCCCACAGATTTTTGCAGCTAAATTGGGAATAAATTTTAAATTATTCGGATGATAGATAAAATAGCTTTGATTGAAACTTATTTGTATTTGTGGTAATTCATCCAAAAAAAATCGAATACCACTGGTAGCGACCTCCAGATAATGATCATCTCCGAGAATTTCAAAAGCAGAAATAAAAGCTTCAATTGCTAATGCCGTAATAAAAGGTGATGGTGTGTTGGTTGAAGAGTCATAGTTTTTCATATTAAGTTGATATTGGGAACCGAGGCTGAAGTTTTTTGTTAACAAAGAGCGATGTTTTTCAAGCCAATCAAGGAAAAAAATTGCTTGATCTCGATATTTAATATTTTTAGAGATTTCATAAAGAATTAAAAAAGCATGCGCCAATAGAGCCACTGCCTTAGTATAATATTTTTTTTCCTTGAAATGTGGATGAACGAAAATTGGTGACAATCTGAAAATTTGCGTGATCAGTACTCGAAAAAGGCGTGGTTTGATTATTAACATCCATCGATCACTTAAAATATCATAAGGTTCCCAACCTTGAAAGTCATTCTTTTCCAGGAAATGAATTAATTTTATAATAGCATCATTAAACTTTTTATCAAACATACTCGTAAAGTTGTCTAAATTTTTCACATACGATTTTGATGTCATATTTTAATTCTGCAGTATTGCGGTTATATTTTGCCATCTTTACTCGAAGACGTTTATTTTTCAGTAACCTTATGATTGATTCAGCAAGTTTCTCTGGTCGTTCAGGAGGGACCAGGATACCATGTTTACCATCTTTGATAATTTCAGGGATAGCGCCCACGGGAGTCGTAATCACGGGTAATCCCGCAGCCATCGCTTCCAATAAAGAGTAGGGTATCCCTTCACAAAGATGTGAAGGAAACAAGAAAATATCCCCTTGAGCCAGAAAATTGACTTTTTGTTCATCATCAATATAGCCTAAAAATTTTACTTGCTTAATTAAGCCATTGGTACAGCAAAGCAGTTCCAATTTGGTCTTATCAGGTCCCTCGCCAGCAAAAATGAATCTTGTTTGTGGAAATTCGTTGATGACTTCTGGGATTGCCTGGATAACCTCATATACTCCTTTTGCTATATCTATTCTTGACATGAATAAAATTATATAATTAGTCCTTTTATTTTTTCCAATAAAGAGCGATGTATCAACCATATTAGGAATAATAGTTATTTTATCTTTAGAAATACAACTTAATAAAGGTTGCTTTTGAGTTTCTGTAAGTACTACGCAATGTGTTGCCCACTTTAAAACGAGTTTAACATAAAAAGGGAGTCGATTATTTTTCATTAATCTGGATAGATTTCCACCATGAAATTGAAAAAGAGAAGAATAATCAAATAGTTTACAAGACATTAACAGTATCATATCCCTTAGAAGGGATTTTTGGTCGAATGAAGGATTGAAGTGAACGATATCAGGTTTAACAGTCCAGAGTTTCCTGAGAAACCGCAATGGTGTGGATATGGACTTCATGATTATTTTTAGCAGGTTGTCATTATAATCACTACCCACTCTAAAATAAAATATCTCATAATTTTGATTTAGCGGCGAACTCAACAAAGTCCTCATGTGGTGAGCTACTCCTCCTCGCAGGGATAATGATGGACCTACTAATAAAATTTTTTTCTTCATAAAAAATTTTCTCTAACGGATGACCGAATATCAACCGGTATAATACCTATTGCTGTTAATTATTAAACCGCTCATTGAATATTTTCTTTAACCTTATGCCATTGGATAGCTAATGCCGCAGATACAAACCAAAACGTAAAAGCCAGAACATCATAAAACCAAACAGGATTATAGAACATACCTGCAATATAAGTAAAGACCATCCCATTGTAACCGATAGCAATTGATTTCCAGAATTCACTCTGGGTGTTATTATATAGAAAATTATTCATCCTCAGCAGGCGATAAAACATATAAAGGAATAGTAACAGTCCTAAATATCCAAACTCCAGTATAATTGCCGTAAGTTGGATTCCCCCAATTTTCCGTCCTTGATATTGTTTTTCCCATTTTCCTTTGTACTCGTCAAAAAAACTTTCCGAAGCATTTCCCGGACCGAAGCCGATAAGAAAATTAGCTATATTTTTAGTAAGGAGCTGATTGGATACCTTTATGACTTGAAATCGACCATAAGTGCCTTCTTTACGAAATTTAAGATTAAATTTATAAAGTTTGGAAGGAGTTTTAATGGTCTCTAAAAGTTTACCTTGGTAAAGACCATCATGAAAATTAATACCAATCCAGATTATCATCAGAAGTGCAGCAATCATAATTGGAATTTTTAAAATATTTCTTAGCGTTTTTGGATTGCCAAAAATCCAGCATATCATGATAGCTGGAGGTATAATATAAAATCCAAACTGCCCTGACCCAAGAATAATTGGAATCATACAAGATGCACCTAATATTAAGTAAATGAATTTCTGCTTTTGAATATAAAGTCCCGTGATCACGCTAACCACAAAACACATAAAAATCGCCATCGCTCCAGTCGCTTTCCAACCCAGAGTCCCTGATACATTATCAGCAATATCTTCTCCAGTATTTCCATAAATAATAGCTTGAATAATAGTTATAGGAATTTGAGTCAGTGCCAAAATAAATAATGAGATTAAAAACAAGCGATAAAATTTTTCATCCTGCTCGATATTTCTTAATATATAAAACAAAAGCACATATTTAAAAAAATTTCTAAAGCCAAAAACAAATGTAATCGGTGAAATCGTATTATAAATCGCACTAACAAAACCTAACAGGATGATTATTAAAAGAATCGAATCAATTGGTGTACTTTTAAGCCATTTTTCTCTAGCTTGTAAGTAAATCATTTTAGCTGTCATTACGATAACAATAACATCTGGTAACCAGGTAAATTCTTTTGGAATTACTTTTAAAACTCCAAATAGCCAATTGAATACAAATAATGTTGCTAATATGATTAAAAAACCAATTCTATTATTGATGAAAACTGCTATTAAAATTGTGATTCCCAAAAAGAACAGCCACCACATCGGAGTAAGCATCATATATACAAGTCCGGCAAATCCCCCTAAAATGAACATCAACAAAAGTTGTGTCAAATAATTCGATTGTAAAAGTTTTATTCTTGCCATTTCATTTCTCTTTATTTAATCGTACTTATAAATTTGTTATGAACTTTTCCAATTTTGCAGCTTGATGATCCCATGTAAATCGTTCAGATACATATTTTCGACTCTCTAATCCTGAATGATATAAATGCTCTCGATTACTATAAGCTTTAATAATTCCTTCTGAAATATCTTCCGGCGATGTCGATTTTAAGAAAATAGCAGCGCGACAATCCTTTAATACAGAAGTATGCGCTTCAATCGGTGATACAATGACAGGCTTTGCCATAGCAAGGTATTCGAATAATTTAAGCGGGCTGCTGACCTGCCAGCATGGCTCTTCAGGTAAGGGAATAATGCCTATATCGGCTTTTGAGATATAGTCAGGTATTTTATTATAGTTTACCTTATCATGAAAAAGAACAAACGGTCTCAAATTTAATTGGTCAACTAAGGCAACAACATAATCATAAGCTAGACCTTTTCCAAGGATAAAGAGTTTAATATTAGGATAAGCTTTATTAACATAATCCATTGCTTTAATTGTTTCTAATAAGCCACGGTTTTGAGCAACAACACCATGATACATGATAATATATTGTTCATTGTTCTTTCGTTTCATTTTGTCATTATTATTTTTTGGATTAAAAATTTCGATGTTTACGCCAGACGTCCAAATTCCTATTTGTTCTGGTTCAATATGAAATCGTTCCGAGATCATCCGCTTAAGCGGTGATGTAATAACCGTAATTCCGGTAAAAAATTTCTTTGCTATCAGCACAGATAAATGATTAATTTTATTTTTAATTTTATCACTGGCAGTTTTATTTCTAACGGGAACTGTGCGGATATCAAGAATAAACTTAGTGTTAAATTTAAATAATTTTGAACATAATTTAGTTAGCAACAAAAAAGGAAGCGTGATCGGATGAGTGAATATTACTTCGGGTTGGATTGTGAAAAGCCAAAAAAGGCTGAGGATAAATATTTGTAAATGAAATGTAATTGATACCATAGGAAAACGATTGACCACTCGAATTTCTTTTATCGTTAGATTCGGTTCAGAATTTCGATATTTTACTTTTGAGGTTGAGAGCGCAACTAAAATCACTTGATGGTTTCTTTTAGCAAGCGATTTGGACATTTCAATCCAGGTTGAGATGTCAAGGTCGTGAACAAGGTTTTTTTGCACAATCCAAAGAATCTTCATTTTTCAACCTTCTAAAATACGAAAATTGGACGGGGTAAAAAATTATTGATAAATTCCCGTTCTTCATTGAAAAAGCTTTTATTTAAAAAAGAAGCCATTAAATAAACAAATATTCCGAGTACTGAGAAACAAATTAGTGTAAAAGCATCATCTACGAAATCTCTTAACAGAAAAAGCCCTCCCATCATTAGTAACGAATTGATAAAGATTTTTATAAGTGAATATACATCAATTTTCAATGGCACAAATTTTCGGATCCGATAAAAGATAAAAATTAACTGGAAAAATCTCGCTGAACAGGTAATTAAAGCAACGCCTAAAATCCCAAGTATTTGAATGATCAATAGGTCACCAATTAAATTATAAATTGAAAATATTTTACTATAAAAGGTGATTTCGACTTTTTCTAAAGCCTGTACAACTAATTGTAACGGAAATTGAAAACTGATAATCATCATGAATCCAGTAAATATCCAAAGGACATGTAGGGCCGGTAAATATTTACAATCAAATAAATGAGTGATAATTTTATCACCATAAATTATGACGACCATAACAATTGGGAAAGAGACAAAGGCAATAATTTTATTAAGGAAATTAAAATGCCAATTAATTTGATTTATCTCGCTATTTTCTGAAAATTTAGAGAAAAATACTGTACGAATTAATGATCTCAATACAGTAAATGGTGTCACTTTTAAAATTGCTTCTAAAAACCGATTAGCAAAGGCATAAAGTCCGACCATTGTTGGGCCAAGAAAACTAGAAATGATAAAAAAATCGGTCTTAACATCCAATATTGTCCATCCGATTTCATCTAAATAACTAAAACCACTATACCGAAAAAGTCTTCTTATTGACAATGTTTTCTCAGAAGAAGTATATTTAGTAGCATAGACATAATAATAGAAAAAAAACTGGAATAACAATAATAGACCGAAATAGGCAGTTTCGGCGAGAAGTAGTCCTTTTAATCCCATATTTCGTTCAAGAAAAAGATAAGTTACACCAGCCCTGAATATTGTGGCTATAAGATAACTCACCATGATATATTTATTGAGTAATAAGGAACTTAATGTAACTTCAATCACTTGAATTTCGAGAAGGAGAATAATTCCAATAAAAAAGAGCTGAATGTATTCATTGAAATTTTCGTTCTTAAATAAGTGGTTTATCCAATTGCCAAAAATTAATAAAATACTGAGAATTATAATTGCAACTATAAAGCGAAATATAATACCTGAGTTGAATAATGTTTTAATTTTTGAATATTCCTTTTTGGTATAATATTCAGGAATAAAACGTTGAAATACATTCAATAATCCCATGGATGAGAACAGTGTAATATAGCCAATTAAGGCGTATAATAGGTTATATATACCATATTCTTTGATTGATAATTTCTTTATAATATAAATAGTAAGCAGAATATTGATAATAGGCACTATTAATTTTTGAAGCAAAATGTACTTTGCATTCTGCTTTATTTTTTGGTTAAAATTTTGCATACTGATTAATCTAAATCAATTTTTAAAGTGGTGAGTCATTCTTTTAACAACTTGATCCCAGGTAAAATTTTCATTCACAAAATAATAGGCTTGATGGGCAATTTTCTTCATCAGAGATTCATTTTTATATAGTTCAAATATTTTTTCAGTTAATTTATCTGGGGCATTGGTTGGAATAACAAATCCAGTTTCATTATTTTTAATCACAGGGGCTAACAATAAATTGCTTTCTCCAACAATACACACACATTTTCTGTTCATCGCTTGTAAAATTGATTGAAGACCGCCTAATACACCGGGCATTAAAAAAATTAATGTCTTATGGTACAGATTTTCAATAAGCTCTGGTGTCAAATTCTTATATACTTCTACATCTTCAGGGATATATTTGGGACATTTACCTCCAATAATCAACTTTATGTCAGAATTGAATTGCCTAATTTGCTCATAGGATTTTACAACCGTTGGTCCCCCTTGACGTTCAAATTCAGTGGTAAGAAAAAACAATGTGAAACCATTATCGTATTTCTTATCAAAGTTGATCTCCAAGCAGTTATCGCTATTTATTCCAGAGCCAACAACTACGACTTTGTTTGGATTAATATGATAATCATCAACAAAGGAAGCTTTAATATGATCATTAAAAGTAAATATTTTTTCAGCACGATGAAAAGCTTCTGTTTCCAGACGATACCATGATGTAATCTCTTTGGAAGAGCCCTTTAATGCCCATTTGTTACAAATACGGTCAGTTAATTTTTGTGTCAAATCAGTATAAATGTAATATGGTCGAGAGTAAGGATTTTCAGATATGCTAAATTTGCATTGTGTCTGAAAAATAATATCATAATCGGTTCTTGAACGAATAAAACGATTACAGTATTGGGTCATTTGGGAAAATGCATAAGTATTTTTGGTATGTGTTTGCTTCCAATATTTTTTCGAATGAATAATCGTATGAAGAATATTGTACCAGGATGAAAATCGAAGTGATTTTCTTTTAATAACCTTTCCAGCATCAACATTATGAACAACATTATGCGAACGACACATCTTTTCATAAAGATAATGATTCAGATTAGAAAAAGTACCTACTCGCAAAAATAAAATATTCATCGTCCTATCGTCCTAACTGTTAGCTATAATATCACACAATAATCTGAACTTTTGAATTAAGTTTTGATTAGTAGTGAACTGTGAGAGGTATGGATGAATTAGGAGAGAGTGTTATTAACTCAGATATAAATATCATCTGGCCACCAGTAACCACTCACCAGTCACTTTTCTCGTTGTTCAAAAACACATTTTCATCGAAATGAGGTGAAACTCGCTAGTATTTATTTGCCTTTATCATACCTGTTTCTAATATCCTATCGACAAGATAATTGATTAGCTTCTTATTTTCATTTAGAGGAGGTTTTTCTGGTCGTTGTCGTTTGATTAATTTAATGTCTTTAAAATCTTCTTTCGAGTGAATTATTTTAAGACGACCAGTTTCATTCAGGTGATGGTCTACTGCTCCTAATCTACCCTGAAAAATAGAATAAACAGGAACATTAAGAACCGCAGCCTCACGGTTCATTGTTCCTCCCCCGCTAATAACAATGTCTGAGTTCCAGATTAATGTTATTCCATTTTGAACTTTTGTTGGAAATATAATATTTTTGGAATTTCCATTTTTTTGAATGAATTTATTTATTTGTTTTTGTTGAAATTTTGTTCTGGCTAAAACAATTATCGTTGTGTTATTAAAGTTAGAAAAATGTCTTAACGCCTCCCAGAACAATTCTATACTGCCATCGTTATGATTATGATAATGAGCATCGACAGCAGGAGGGCGCATGGTTATGATTATTTTATTGGTATCTAAAGGTAAATCATTTAAAGTAGAACCATTACTCATTAAGTTTCCAACATAAATATGCTCTTTAATTCCAATGTAATTTATTATTTTTGATGAATCTATTTTATGATCGAAAGACGCTGCCGATAATACTTCAGGAATAGCCAGACAGCCAATAAAACGATTTATCAATAACAAACTGGCATATTCATAGTCCCACATCACAAAAGTTGGAATCCTTAAAATTCCAGCCGCAATGATTTGACTTCTTGATCCGTGAGAGATTGCCACTGATATATCTTTATTTCGAATAAAAAAAATTAGTTTCGAGATACGACCAATATGACCCAATACTTTATTAATTGTTTTTCTCCCATGATGGTGGCTTATTCGTGTGACATTCAAATTAAAAAAATCAGCCAGTTCGATTGTTTGTGAGCAGTCTCTTGCCGTTATGATTACTTCATGATTTTGCCGTTGCAACTCTTCAATTATCGGCTTCAGAATCAGTACATGAGGAGTATTTTCAAAATCGATCCAGATTTGCATCTATCGTTACTTTCTCGATTATATGAATTATAATTTTAATTTGAATTATCTTAATTTTTCAACCACCAAAGCACTAAGTAAATAAAGAATCAAAAAAATGAAAAAAAGGAAACGAGCTTATGATAAGTCTCCTTCCCTTTAATTAAAAATTAAATAATATCTTTCCCAGGCCGTAAGACAAGCTTCCAGCTTGCAAGCGGAATTTTAACGAACTTCAAAATATAAGTTGTCAGTATCCTGCTTGTGACGTTAAATTTGAAGTTAATAACAATTCTGTTCACAAAATGGAAGTTTGTGTTACGTTCTCAGAAATACACTATTTAGGCACTAATAAGCACCTTTCATAGATAAAACTGCCCATATTGTTTTGAAAAGAATTTTGAAATCTAATGCAAGTGACCAATTATTTGCATAAGTCAAATCTAATCGAACCATATCATTGAATGTAGTTGTATTCCGACCATAAATCTGCCAAAGTCCAGTTATTCCGGGTTTAACAGTCAGGAATCGACGTTTATGCCATAAATCATACATTGCTACTTCATACGGGATTGGCGGTCGAGGACCAACCAAACTCATATCTCCTTTAAGTACATTTATGAATTGTACAATCTCATCTAAACTTGTTCGTCTCAATAACTTTCCTACCGGGGTGACCCGTGGGTCATTTGTTATTTTGTAGATACGGTTATCTTTCTCTGAATTTGACTCACTATGATTAGTATTATTAATGAAATTCTTAACATACTCCTTATGAATTTGTTCATCTTTAACTTTATACATGGTGCGAAATTTATAGATACTAAATTCTTTACCCATATATCCAATACGTTTTTGTTTGAAAAAGATAGGACCAGACGATGTGATTTTTATTAAAATTGAAAACAATAGGATCATGGGTAATAAAAAAGCTAACGCCAATAGTGATATTACAATATCGAGATATCGTTTAATAACTTTCTGCCAATTCCAGGAGAAATCAAAAAATACTTCATTTAGCAAACAAAATGGATTTTCAAGTGCTAATATATTTTTTGAAATCGCTTTTATTTTTGGATTCGTTGATAGTTCATTAGAATTTTTAATTTGAAAATAACATGATTTTGTCCCTCTTATTGTTTTTTCAAGAGCAATAGTTGAGGTTTTCTGATTGATTATCTTATTATTAACCAAATTATTGATTTCATCTTCATGCAATGGATAAGAAAAAGACCATATTTTTATGTTTTTGAAACTATCTCCCAAAGATTGTTTTAAAATCTCTTTCAACGTGTCATTGATTCTTTGGATTACTAGTTCTTTTCCTATTTGATCTGTATCAGGAAGTAATATAACCAATCTATAAGGAGGGATTTTGATAATGACATCAGTTGATCTCAAAGTCATTTTTAATGTTGTAAAGAGAACATTTTCTGCTTCATTTAATAACGCATTATTCTCATTTTGTTGAACTTTTTTCTCATCACTATTTAGATCAATCACAATTAATGAGAATTCATATCCTTTTCTTTCTGCACGTCTTTTTTCAATGAAGAATCGTTGACGAAAGTATTCAAATGATTCAAAATAACCATTATTTAAGGACTCTATATTGATACTTCCATTGCTTCGTTTGAGTAAGCAATTATATATTTTCCATTTGTTTAGCTTTTTTAAAAAATTCTTCAGATTTTTCTGCTTTTTATTTTTAAGCGCCAACAACAAACCCCCATCAAATTACTCGAAATTCTAAGCCTTAGTTTTATAATATTGCTTATAAGAACGTGGAATATATTCTTCCAATGATTGATTTAATACAATGCCCCAAATCTTCGTATTCCCCTTCTCAAGCAACTCGATCGTTCGATTAACTGTTCTTTGATGAGTTTTTCCTGCAATACAAACAATTAGAACGCCGTCGACAAGAGAACCCAAAATTGACGTATCTGTAACAACAAGAACTGGTGGGGAATCAATAATGACGACATCATACTTTTTCTTCACCAGAGAAATAAACGTTCTCATTATCTTTGAACCTAAAACTTCTGACGAGTTTTCAACTGTTGAACCAGTTGTTAATAACGATAAATGTTCGATATTTAAAATATGATTAACTACATTTTCAATTTCAGAATAAAGATTCGCCAAACTCTCAAAGTCAAATTTTTGTTCTTTAATCAGATAGTTATAAGGTTCATTTGTCATTGAATCCAGATCTGATGGATTGTCAGCAATTAAAAAATCATCCCACAAATTTTTCTTTTGAGCAGAAAGATGTTCCATCATAACATTCTGAAAAGAATTTGAATGTAAGATGTCAACCAGTCCTGGTTCACGATTAATCCGAAATATCTTATGAAGAACGGGACGACGCAGATCAGCATCGACAAGGAGTGTATTATAACCCAATTGAGCGGTAGTGATGGCAATATTTATCGCAGTTGTTGATTTCCCTTCACCCGGTTGAGGACTGGTAATCAAGACTGAATTTGAACGAAAGTCAGACGATGAAAATTGAAGATTGGTCCTCAGCATTCGAAACGCCTCAGCCGCTTGAGAATTAGTCTCATAAAGTGTTATTAGCTGATTAACCTCTTCTTTGGTTGGTCTCCTGTCTGGAGCAAAAATACTTAAATGTCCATTGACGTTTGATTTGATCTTTGGAATTGTTCCGATTACAGAAAGAGCCGTAAAACGTTTAATATCCTCGGACGTCTTTATGCTGGTATCTAATGATTCAAAAACAAAAACCATAATACTTCCAATAATAAAACCAATCAATAAACCGATAAGAATGTTAAGTTTTTTTCGAGGACGTATCGGTGAAGTTGGCAATTCAGGTGGATCAATTACTCGTAAATTACCCGTGTTTTGTGCTTCAACAATGCGGGTTCTTTCTCTCTCCTCCAGGAGCATGATGTAAATTTTTTCGTTAGTATCTACGTTACGGATCAGTTTTGCTAGTTGTAATTCTAAATCTGGCAAAATTTGAATTTTGCTGTCATAGTCATCCAATATTCTTTTTAAGGTTCGTACCTGTGCTTCATAAGCTTTTAAATTTGCTTCTAATGTAATTGCTTCCTGTAAAAAATTCTTTAGTTGAGAAAGCGGATCTACAAATTTACCTTTTTGAATTAGTTCCTGCGTCTCATTAGAAAGACTTTCTCTGGTTTGATTAATTTCTTCATTTAATTTAACCAGCTTGGGATGTTGATTGGAATAGCCTTTCATTAATAGATCGGTACGCTGAAGCTCGAGGTCAACAAGTCGATTACTCAATTTTTCCAGTCGAGGAATTATTGTTTCGGTTGCATTTGGAATAAGCTCACCTTGTTCCGATTGAATTTTTTGACGAATGTAATTCAGGCGCTGTTCAGTTGCCTTTTTTTGGGATTCTGCTGAAGTCAGCAAAACCTCGGCTTCTGTGATTTGTCTTAACAGCTCATCTGTTTCCTGGTTAAGTGAGCTAATTTTATGTTCTTCTTTGAAATCTCGAAGTTGTTTTTCTGCAGTGTCTAATTTTGTTTTATATACAATTAATTGACCCTCGATAAGTTGTCGTGCACTACTGATATTTTGTTTTCGCTGTTCCATGGTGCGATGAGTAATAACATTTGCTATAATCTGAGCTAATTGAAGTGCAAGTTCTGGATCTTCGCTAACATAAGTAATCTTTATAACATTGGAGTTGTTTTCAGGTACTGAGACTACAGTGTTACTTCTAATCACAGAACTTAAGTAGCTTCGGATCGAGTGCTCATCGACAATTTCATCGGGAATTTTAAACCTGTGTAAGATGTCTTTTGAAATTGCTCTGGAAACCTCTACAAAAAATTGTCTGCTGCTAATTTCTTCAACTTGATTGGATAGTATGGTTTCTCTTCTTTGATTTGTTTGAAAAAATTCAGTATTTGGAATGGGTTGAATTAATTCTTCATACATTATCGACAATTCAGTCTGATATAGCGGAGGAATCAACAGGTTATAAATCAAAATAACAACAAGCACGCCTAAAATAAAGAAACCCAATAACCAAATACGCTTACGAAATACAGAAAGTATTTCATAAAAATCTGTGGATCTTTTTTCTGTTCGTGCCATGGCTTTCATCCATTTTTATTAGGGGGTAAGTTTATTAATTAATTATTGAGTCCAATCTAAAAAGATTTTTAGAGCAGACTCATTATTATTATTTAAATGATAAATTCTTGTCCAAAGGACAAAAATATGTTTTTGAGACAATTATAACAAGGAAATTGGAATTATGGATTATTGGAGTTTATTTGCCAACAATTCATTAATACCACACTCCTTTACTCCTTTCCTCTTCGTTGGTCCTGATATAATCAGGTCGGATTAATCTATGCGACTATACCAATACCAAACCTGTGCGATGATAGCGATTTGAGAAGCCACTCGAATAAAACTTTGCCATTTATGCCAGACATTTCTTTTGACATATACCACATCACCTGGTAAAAGCCTTGGTAAATATTGTGCTTTTGCATTTTTAAGATATTTATTAATATCAATCGCCACTTTGCCGGTTTTACGAAGTTCTTCTAAATCTTTGAGAATAAATTTATCTTGACTATCACTAAAGTAAGACTTTTCTTCAGGAGACAAATTAGGATTTTGATTGCTAAAAAATAATACCTTAGATAAATTCGAAAATTCAGTCGGACCGCCAGCTTTAGAAATCAATTCCAAAATGTTTGTTCCATCAGGAACCCTTTTTTCACCTGGTTGCCTGATCTCTCCCCAGATATGAACAATGATTTCTAAATTTTTTTCTTCACCGATGAGATAACTTTCTTTCGGTACTTGTATCAATTGATTTTTTTTCTCCTGCGAAAATCCAGGAAATGCAAAAAAGATAGTTATTATTCCCCCAAACCACAGTGAGAGAAATAAATTTTTCATTCACATTCCTTTCAATTGATCCATAAATTCACGTAGATTAAATTGCTTCTGGTAATGTGATCGGTACTGATTTTCCAGAATTTTTAAGGGATTCGGTTGCCGCTTCTAAAATGGTAATTACTTTTAAGGCGTCATAGCCATCAGAAATAGGTTGTTGGTTATTCTGAATACATTCAATGAAATGCTGACATTCTTTGGCTAATGGTTCATATTCATCAATTCTTGGACTATATATATCTCCATAGCGATAAGTAAAATGAAATTCTGCAAAGGTATCATAATAGGGAGGAACTTGAATGCCTTTATCAAATATCTTTATTTTTTCATTGGGCTCTACATCATCATAAGTCAACATCTTCTTACTTCCCACAACAGTCATCTTTCGAATTTTATAGGGATCAAGCCAGCTATGATGAAGAAAAGCAATCAAGTTGTCTTCAAAATTGAGCGATACCCAGGCGACATCTTCAATATCTTTTTTATAATGCGCCTTTCCTCGGGCATTGACACTAATTGGCATTTTTTTTAGTAGATACAGAATAATCGAAATATCATGCGGCGCTAAATCCCACACTACATTGATATCATCTTGAAATAAGCCAAGATTAAGTCGATTGCTTGCAATATATAAAATATCACCCAATTCTCCACTTTCGATAATTTCACGAATTTTATTTACTGAAGCGGTATACTCAAAAGTATGACCCACCATAAGTACTTTATTCCTTTCTTTTGATAATGAAATCAGCTCTTCACATTCCTTCACAAATGAGGTGATA
>Ga0209636_10000763_pt1 | contig 31939 bp, 39 predicted proteins | sample DeeMarSWOR152_54_FD_187464 | JGI IMG/M metagenome (GOLD analysis project Ga0209636, IMG submission 187464) | Marine sediment microbial communities from White Oak River estuary, North Carolina - WOR-1-52-54 (SPAdes) (version 2) | ecosystem: Environmental > Aquatic > Marine > Intertidal zone >...
TGGACCGCCTCGTTCATGGCGACGGTCATGCCGTACCCGTGGAAGAAGGGGACGGCGCAGACGACGACGGGCCAACCCGCCGGCTGGGGCTTCGCGCTGTAGCCCCATCCCCTTAGCCAGTGGTAGGACTGGAGGGCGTTCGCCACCAGGTTGTAGTGGGTGAGCATCACGCCCTTCGGAGGGCCGGTCGTGCCCGAGGTGTAGAGGACGGCGGCGAGGTCCTCCCTCGGGTCGATTCGGGCCAGCTCCTCCAGGGGCTGTTCCTCGACGAGTTTCTCGAAGCTCAGGGCGCCCGATGGGGCCCCGATACCTCTGTATCTGAGGCGGCTGAGCAAGCGGAGCCGCGTCGGAACATAACCTGCTGCGTCCGCCACGATCAGGCTCTCAGGTCTCTCCTCCGGCAGTTTATCGAGCAGCCTGTCGAGCACGATGAGGATCTCGGCCCCCGTCTCCTCAATCTCCCTGGCTATCTCCTGGTTGGGGTTGAGGGGATTGACGGGGACAACGACGCCTCCGGCAGCAAGGACCGCGTTGTACGCTACGATGAACTGGGGGACGTTCGGGAGCAAGAAGGCGACGCGGCCTCCCTTTTCGAGGCCGAGCCCTACCAAGGCTGCGGCGAGGCGTCTGGATTCGTCCCACAGCCTGGCGTAGGTGACCCTGTTACCGTAGAAGATGGCCCCCATTCTGTCCGGGAACTTGCGGGCGGAGTTCTCTAGGAAGGCGTAGAGGGGGATCTCCGGGTAGTTCAGGCTGTAAGGGACCCCCCCGGGGTAGTTCCGGCCGCCCATGGCTCCACCTTTTCTGTCGCGGGCGGATGTAAAAATCTGGCGCCCAGTTAGGGTTTTAACCTCCCTGGCAGATGTGTATCCGATATGCCATGGAGCTCAAGGGCATCTACGTCCCGAACGTCACGCCCTTCGACCGACACGGGAGGATAGACGAGCCGACCCTCGCGGATCTGGTCGAGTTCTGGCTGGGGGCGGGGGTCTCGGGTCTCGTCGTGAACGCGAGCACGGGGGAGGGCCCCCTGCTCTCGAGGGAGGAGAAGGGGCGGCTCATCGGATTCGTCAGGGAAAGGGTGGACGGCAGGGGGACGGTCATCGCCGGCACCGGCGCTATCGGGACCAGGGAGACGATAGAGCTCACCCAGGACGCGAGGGACCTCGGGGCCGAGGCGGCGTTGGTGACCACCCCCTTCTTCTTCACGCCCTCGAACGAGGAGCTCTTCCAGCACTACGCCTCCCTCCTCGCCTCTGTCGACCTCCCAGTGATCCTCTACAACGTGCCCAAGTTCACCGGCTACTCCATCGCGCCGAGGGTCGTGGAGCGCATCGCCCGCGAGTGCAGCGGCCTCGTGGGCATCAAGGACAGCAGCAGCAACCCCGGCACCATGGCCGAGATCATAAGGCTCGTGGGGAACAGGATAAGCGTCCTCTCGGGGGCGGCCGACATGACCATGCCAACCCTCGCCATGGGAGGCAAGGGGGCCATCCTCGCAGTGGCGAACGTCGTCCCCGGGACCTGCGTGGACCTGTACAAGGCCGCCCTAAGGGGAGACCTGAGGGAGGCCGGCGGCTTCCAGCTCAGGGTCTCCTACGTGAACAAGGTGCTGGTGAGGGAGCACAGCCAGATCGCCGCGGTGAAGGCGGCCCTTGGCTTCATGGGGCGCCCCGCTGGCGTGCCAAGAAGGCCCCTTCTGCCCCTGCCCAAGAAGGAGGAGCTCGAGGTCCACGAGGCCCTAAAGGAGACGGAGCAGTTTTAGCCGGGTCTCTTACCCGGGAACCCGAGCGCTGCTCGGGGAAGCCCAATGGCCGCGGCCGGTAGAGTGGCCTCCCTCCGTGACGCAGGAGATCGTGTCGATTTATGGGGCCCCATGGATTGGTAGACGGGCGAGGAGGCGTTGGGTGGTTTGAATCTGACCCCGAGGCGTCATTCGCTTTCGACCTCCCGGAGGTATCGGCGCAGGGCCCCCGCGATCAATGGGGCCACCTTCACCCCGCTGAACCGGCCGGGCACGGTGTCGGTGCACGTGAAACTGTCCACCTCCCCGAGAACCCTCACCAGGTTTTCATCCGAGAGGAGGGAGTGGACGCAGGCCAGGTGGGCCTCGCTGGCGCCCATGCCCCTGAGGAGCCTCACGGCCCCGAGGTGGGTCCCGCCGCTCGTTATCACGTCGTCGAAGACGATCACCCTCCTCCCGCCCACGTCGAATTCCGCTCCGCCGAGGCGCACCTCGCCCGTGGTCGGGTCCCTGAAGGTCTCGAGGCGCGCGTGGCCCCCGCCAAGGACTGACGCCGCCTCCATCGCGTGCTCTAGATCGACGGGCTTCTTGCCCAGGGACAGGGAGAAGCTCCCGCCGAGGCCCCGCCCCTCGAGGTGTTTCGCGAGGAGTGGGATCGCCGAGAGGTCCGTGAGCCCCAGCCCAGAGCCCTCGAAGACGGCCGGGTTGTGGACGTTCACCGTGAAGAGCCTGGAGACGCCTATCGAGAGCAGCAGCCTGATGACCGTGCGGGCGCTCACGGCCTCCCCGGGAAGGCGCCGCCTGTCCTAGCGCGCGTAAGCCATGTAAGGCGACACGACGGCGACGCTCTTAGGCTCCCCTTCCCTGATGGCGTCTAGCGTGAGCAGGAGCTGGACCAGGCGCCTGTCCTGCGGAGGAGCGGTCGACTGGACGAGGACCACGTCGCGGCCCCCGACCTCGGCCGTAAGTCGAATGTAGTTTTCGCCGTCCGGGAAAACGCGGTGTTCCACGACCGCCGCCTCGACGCCCAGAATCCCGGCGATCTCCTCGCCAACTTGCTCCGAGCCCGGTCCGGAGATCAACATCATAGAATGCACCCAGAATACATTCTGCCCATCAGATAAGAGGATTCTCAGTGTAAAGTTCCCAGCAATGAAAGCCTCGGACAAGGTTTTATTGTTACCATGTGGTCGAATCCGGTATAAAGGCACTGATAGTCTATTTCTCTAGGACCAGGAGAACCCGGAAGGTCGCCGAGGCCATCGCCTTACTGACGGGGAGCGATCTCGAGGAGATCAGAGAGAAGAGGGGGAGAGGAGGGCCCCTCGGCTGGCTCAGGTCCGGCATGGAGTCGACGAGGGGGGTGCTCCCCGCCATCGAGCCCATGGGCAAGGACCCGGCCTCCTACGACCTCGTGGTGATAGGCACCCCAATCTGGTCTTCAAACGCGTCGAGCCCAGTCCGGGCCTTCGTGAAGCAATACGGGGATCGGATCAGGGAAGTGGCCTTCTTCTGCACGGGGGACGGGAGCGACCCCGAGAAGGTGTTCAAGGGCATGGAGGAACTCCTGGGCAGGAAGCCTCAGTCCACCGTGGCCCTGCTGGGTAGGGAGAGAGAGGGTGATTGGGCAGAAGTCAAGATTACGGGGTTCGTAGAATCCCTGCTGAGATCCTCCTAATTTCACAACCTGGGGCGGCGCATTGACTAGATGTTTATGATCCGAAGATCGGTAGCGTACACATTTTTGGTATTTTTGAATAGAAATTCCGATGCAATAAATCTCCACATTTTATTAAAATGACCTATGGATGACGATATTTTATCGCGCGGAATAGGTGTTAAATAGGTCTGCTTCAACAAGCTGCCATTTCCTTTTCCCCAATAATTGAGCTTAAAGTTATACGTTCTCGGGTCCAGTGATCAATGCGTAGGGGATTTCGGAGTGAAGATCGCTGTTCTCGTGATCGACGTGATAAACGACTTCGTCACCGGGGCCTTGGGTGGCGAGAGGGCCGCTGTGATAGTGCCCCTGATACGCAGGCTTCTCGAGCGCGCGAGGGGGCTAGGAGTGCCCGTCATATACGTCACGGACGCTCACCTACCCGGGGTAGACAGGGAGTTCGAGGTGTGGCCGCGACACGCGGAGAAGGGCTCGGAAGGGGCCCGGGTCGTGGAGGAGATCAGGCCGCTGGAGGGGGACTACCACATCAAGAAGCGGAGGTACAGCTGCTTCTACGCCACGGGCCTCGACGCCCTCCTCAGGGAGCTTGGCGTCGACACCGTAGTCCTGACCGGGCTGGTCACTCACATATGCATCCAGCACACAGCCGCCGACGCCTTCTTCCGGGGGTACAGGGTCGTCGTACCCGAGGACTGCGTACAGGCCCCCACGGAGGAGGCCCACGAGGCGAGCCTCAGGTACATGGAGGAGATGTACGGGGCGGAGGTAACCTCCTCTGAGGCCCTGATAGAGGGCGGTTTAGAGGGGGAGAGGGCCGCTTGAGGGGCTTCCACGTCGCCACGGACGATGAGATAAAGGCCCGCCGGACCACCGACATTTACTTCGTCAGGACCAGAAGGGTGCTCGAGGCCAAGGGGAAGGACCGGGTGAACGCCGTCGCCGAGGTCACCTCAGGCAGGATACCAGACAGCAGGGACTGGGGCGTCCTCTGCGGGGTCGAGGAGGTGGCGCGCCTCCTCGAGGGGTGCCCCGTGGACGTCTACTCGATGCCGGAGGGGAGCTTGTTCCGCCCCGAGGACGCCCACGGCGTCAGGGCCCCCGTGATGCTCATTGAGGGGGCCTACGGCGAGTTCTGCGAGTACGAGACCCCGCTCCTGGGCTTCATCTGCCAGGAGTCGGGGGTCGCCACGCGTGCGGCTGGCGTGAAGATGGCCGCGGGCAGGAGGCCCGTTGTCGCCTTCGGAGCTAGGCGGATGCACCCTGCCCTGGCCCCCGCCCTGGACAGAGCCGCCTACATCGGAGGCCTCGACGGCGTCTCAACCCTGAGTGGGGCCGAGGCGATAGAGGGCGAGCCGATGGGGACGATGCCCCACGCTCTGATAATCGTCTTCGGGGACCAGGTGGAGGCCTGGAGAGCCTTCGACGAGGTTATGCCGCTGGACGTGCCCCGGGTCGCCTTGGTGGACACCTACTTTGACGAGAAGGTGGAGGCCATCAAGGCCGCCGAGGCCCTGGGGGGGAGGCTGGCGGCCGTCAGGCTCGACACCCCGGGCTCTAGGCGAGGGGATTTCGCCTCCATAGTGAGGGAGGTGCGCTGGGAGCTGGACCTGAGGGGCTACGAGGGCGTGGGAATCTTCGTCTCCGGAGGCCTCGACGAGGAGGCTGTGAGGGTGCTCGGGGAGGCTGGTGCCGGCGGGTTCGGCGTCGGCACTTACGTGAGCGGTGCCCCCTCCGTTGACTTCGCCCTAGACATAGTGGAGGTCGAGGGGAGGCCCGTGGCCAAGCGGGGGAAGCTCGGCGGGAAGAAGCAGGTCTGGAGGTGCCCGGGGTGCCTGGTGGACGTCGTCGTGCCCTCTGGGAAGCCTTCCCCGAGTTGTCCCCGGTGTGGGGGCGGCACGGAGGCGATGCTCAAGCCCCTGGTCAAGGGCGGCGAGATAGTGGGAGAGCTCCCGACGCCCGGCGAGATCAGGGATCGCGTGCTGGAGCAGTTGGGGCGCCTCGGGGCCGAGCCCTGAAAAGCCTGATCGGAGATCCCGGCTACTTTCTCCAGAACTCCTCGGTGCTCGCCTCTATGGGGCCGGTGTTGAAGGGGCATATCGCTATGCAGGTGCTGCAGTCGGTGCCGTTCTCGCACCAGTACTGGTAGCACTTCTCGGAGTCTACGTACCACTTGAGGGCGCCCGGGTTGTTGCTTCCGCAGGCCGGGTCCCAGGTCGGCCCCCCCTTCGGGATGGCTTCCACCTCGCATGCGTCGGCGCAGAGGCTGCAGTCCCTGCAGAACTCGGTGAGCCCGAAGTCTACCGGCCCGTCCGGCCTGAGGGGGAGGTCCGTGAAGACCTTGCAGAGGCGGACTCTGGGCCCGTGCTCAGGGGTCACGAGGAGCCCGTTCCTCCCGAGCTGTCCGAGCCCCGCGTCGATGGCGAGCGGGACGCTGAGGCCGACGCCGTTCCCGGCGGGTATCGCCGCGTAGCCGAGGTTCCTGATGAACTCGGCGAGGCTCGACGCCATGAACGCCATCTTTGAGTAGCCGAGCCCGGTCGCGGCCGCTGCAGGCGCCTCCGGGGAGGTCGCGATGCCGACCTCGTCCATCGCTATCGCCATGACGACGGCGTATCCGACCCCGGGGGGAAACTCGATGGGCTCCAGGTCGGCCCGCCTGTTCGCGTAGAGCCACCTTCGATCCAGCCTGGCCACCCCGACGAGGTCTGCGCCGAAGAACCGGGCCGCCCTCTTGACGGCGCGGGTCATCTCCACGGGGTCCTCGACCTCGTATCTCCCCCTGTACCACCTGTCCCCCATGAGGCTGGGGCCCTCGGGCCTGTCGAGCCTCTCCCAGCTGAAGGCATCGGTCCAGACGTCGTGCACGGTCCAGGAGGCCTCGGCGAGGGCGTAGTCCACACGGGTATACCCAGGCTTCCCCTCGGAGATGTTCCTGAGCCCCTGCTTCTCCTCGGTCAGCAGGTACCCGCCCCAGCCCGGGTCGTCCCATATCCGCCTGAAGATCAGTCTCCTCTGGTCGTAGCGCCTCAGAGCGGAGTCGTCGACGGCGTAGGTTGGTTTCACCACCCTGCGCACCCTGATGGCTCTTTCCCCCTTCTCCATCGCTCTGACCCACTCGCTCATGTGATCGGACGACTATAATGATTGTGTTCAACGGGTTCTCTGAGGGAATGAAAATCCGTTTCGCCCACCCGTTACTACCAAAGTGGTAGGCATCCGGACTGGAATGGCCGTCAAGGGATCAGGGAAATAAGTGGGTTGACTGAATCAGGAGGAGCCTCAGGGCTTCACCGGATCAGCCGATCCTCTCGAGGGTGAGTGGTAGCGCGGATACGCCGGAGCGGATCAGGCCCCTCAACTTGCCCCCGACGGCGGCGAGCTCGAACCTGACCTTTATCTCCTTCTCCGTCCCCCACCTGGCGTACTCCTCGGGTATCGTGAACCTGACCCCGCCTGATATCTTCCCGGCCTCGGCCCTGAACTCCTCTAGGGGGACCCAGTTCCCCTCCATGTCCGTCGCCCTGGCGCTCGTTGAGCCATCGATCACGAGCTCCACCGTGTGGAATCCGGAGGAGTTGTAGTACTCTCCCCTCCAGGTGCCAGTCAGATCTGCACCCTCCTCGACCTGGATCTTCTCCTCCACGTAGCGGGGGACAGCCGCCGTCCCCAGGTCGTACTGCTTTGTTACCCCGTTTTCGTCGTACTCGAAGGTGAGTTCGTACCCGTCGCTCCTGGTCCCGTGGACCCTGTACCTCGACTCGTCCACCCTCTCGAGGATGAGGGTCCCGTCCAGCAGGAGGAAGCCGTTCTGGACCGTGACGTACGACTTCCTTGTCTCGTCCCCGTAGACGCCGACGAGGCTCCTCCAGTTCTCCGGGACGGCCTGGAAGTTCTCAGGGTCGACCCGTGGGCGCTCCCCGGCGACGATCCAGAGCGCCGTCGGGGCGGGGGGCCTCCACCCAGAGCCGTCCTGGAGGTTGCTGAGCCAGCAGACGCCGACCCCCTCCTCGGGGCAGAAGGCGACGTGGTTTGTGTAGTCGGGCAGCCCGCCCGTGTGGGAGAGCATGGCGTGGCCGTCGTGGATGCTCCTGAACCAGGTTAGGGCCATCCCGCTCCTCGAGCCCCCGGAGCCTGCCTGAAGCCTTTGCATCTCCTCTACGGTCTCCTCCCCCAGAACCCTGTTCCCCTTGTAGGCGCCGCCGTTCATGTTAGCGACGACGAATTTGGCGAGGTCCATCACCGTGGAGAACATGCTCCCGGCGGGGTCCTCCGGCCTCATCCCAAGGACGTAAGGATTGACGGGCTGCAGGGGCCTGTCGGGCCCTCCAGCCCGCTTGTACCCCCGCGCCAGCCGCCCCCTCAGTTTCGGGGTGAGCTCGAAGTCGCTCGAGTCCATCTCCAGGGGCCCGAGCACATTCCGCCTCAAGTACTCGTCGTAGAGGAGCCCCGAGAAGAGCTCCATCAGGTAGCCGACGATCGCAAATCCGGTGTTGCAGTAGGCCCAGGATTCCCGGGGCGGACGAACAGTCCTCGCCGCATCGCGGATGTAATCCCTGAGGTTAGGGGCCTCATCCTTTTCGAGGAAGATCGGGGGGACCCTCGTGGGCATCCCCGAGTTGTGGGTGAGGAGGTCCCTGATCGTTGGCTGCTCCTCGAACTCTGTCCTGATCTTAACGTCGAGGTGATCGTTCACAGGGTCGTCCAGGTGGAACTTGCCCTTCTCCATGAGCTGGAGGAAGCCGAAGGTCACGACGGGCTTCGTGACGGAGGCACACCTGTAGACGGTGTCGGGGGCCGCCAGGGTCCCCGCCTCCGCGTTCGAGTAGCCGAAGCCCTTCGCCCAGACGATCTCGCCCCCTTTCACGACCGACACCGACGAGCCCGGGTGCCCCCTACTCGCCAGCTCGGCCGAGACGAACTCCTCGAGTCTCTTGAAGACGCCTGTGTCCTCAGCCATGAAAATCAACTTGATACAGGGAGGCAGGGTTATAAGCGTATCAGAAGCCGGTTCTCCGGCGTTTAGAGCCTGCAGTTCTGAGCCTCCCGCACCAAGGAGGTGAAATATAATATTAGTAGAGGGACATCTTTCCGTTTGGTGCGGTCCTGATGCCCGGGGCCAGGAAGGGTGCGGTACAGATACGGTTCGAGATACTCGAGTACCTGTACTTCAACCCCCGGCCCCAGCCGAGGACCCACGTCTGGAGGAGGGCGACGACCCTGAGCTACGACGACTTCATGAAGCACCTCGGGTACCTGAAGGACAGGGGTCTCGTCGAGGAGAACGAGGACGGGAACGCCTACATATCGGAGGAGGGGCGGGACGTCTTCGACAAGCTCAGGCGGGTGCTGCCCTCCATCCTGTAGTGTTCACCACAGGTGAATAGGGCTTATCAGGACCGCGGTGGTAGGGAATGGTGATGGAAGCGGACGATGAGGGGAGGGGGCCGAGCCTCCCGCTGCGCACCCTGCACGACTTCCTCTTCGAGATAGACAGGGAGTGGAACAAGTTCAGGACGGGCTCCCTGGTGAGCATACTAACCTCCCTCCTCCTATTCGTGATGTACTTCCCCAGGTTCTTCCTAGTCACCCTCAAGAGGGGCGGGCCCTTCGAGAAGCTCCTCGCGGTGGCCATCATAGTCGCCCTCTTGTACAACGCCTACCTCTCCTACGGCCAGCACCAGTTCTACCGGCGGTGGGAGAAGCGCCTGGGCCTGCTGCTGCACCTCGAGGAAGAGGTACTGGGCGAATAGATCCTGAAGATTCATTTGTGGTGAATACGTGAAGTGAATATGTGAGGTGAGAAAATGCTATTTAAAAGATGTGCACTATATTATGCCGGTGGAAAAAGTGGAAAAGAAAGTGAAGATGGGCATGGCGCTGGCCGTGGCCTTCATCGCCATCGGGGCCTTCCTGGTCCCCGCGGTGCTCGCCGAGGATGAGTACACCGAACCAGAGACGACAGCTAGCCATCGCTTATGGAAGCTCCCGATCAAGCTCAGGCTTCTGATACACGTCCTGAAGAACGGGGTGCCGACCGAGATCGGCGGCCAAGTCGTCGCGCTCGAGGGCCGGATACTCGTAGTGTCCTACGGCGGCGGCCTCCTGAACATCAACGTACCCGGGAAGTGGATCGCAGGAGGGGTGACCTACACGGTCCAGGACCTCTTCGATGGCGACCCCTTCGGGCCCGGCGACCGCGTCTCCATCAAGACGCTGAAGGTCGAGATCGCCAAGGAGACCCACAGCGTGACCCTGTACCTCGCCTACTCCGTCACCGTGGAGGACGTGACGGCGTCGGCCGTCCTTCCCTTCAACATAGAAGCCTAGGACGAACAGCGCCTCCGAATTCCCCCCCTTTTTTTACACGTATAATCGATGCGGTTCATTGACACCTTTCGAGAGATCGTGCCTTCTAGATCCCCGATGCTCCCAGGTGTTGGCTCCCAAGCGAATCTTTTATCCCCAATCTGGCCTTTGGGCTCTCGGGTTCGATGATACACACGGGCTGCTGCGGGCTTGCGGGGATGGGGCTTTCCCGCTACGCCGAGCTTTTCAGGGTCGTCGAGCTCCAGTCCACGTTCTACCGCCTTCCGGCCGTCGCGACCGCCAGGGGCTGGCGAAGCAAGGTTCCCCAGGGGTTCCGTTTCACGCTGAAGGCCTTCCAGGGCGTCACCCACCCGGTCTCCAGCCCGACCTGGAGGAGGGCGGGCCGACAGAAGCCGGTGGAGAAAGCAGAGAACTACGGGCACCTGAGGCCGACCGAGGAGAACTTCAAGTGCTGGAGGAGGACAATGGAGATCTGCAGGGTTCTGGACGCGAGGCTCTGCGTCGTCCAGCTGCCGCCCTCGTTCACTTGCTGCGAAGAGAACATCGGGAACCTCATGGACTTCTTCGGCTCCGTGGAGAGGCCCGTGCCCGTTGGCGTGGAGCTGCGGCACAGGAGCTGGGACGAGGAGCACTCGAAGGTTGAGAACATGCTCAAGGGCGTCGGGGCCCTCCACGTCGTGGACCCCCTGGTCAAGGCGCCCGCGTACAGGGGCGACGCCCGCTATTACAGGCTTCACGGCTTGGGGAAGCGGCTCTACAGTTACAAATACACAGACGAAGACCTCTTGAGGCTTAAAGAGATCGTGTTGGATAGTGAAGCAAGTGAGGCATACGTGATGTTCAACAACATCAACATGAAGGACGACTGCCTGCGCTACCAACGCTTGTTAGTTTGACTTGCATTGTGCCGGGAAACGCCTTAAACATTTGGCTGCGCGATTAGAGGTTATGTTCGATGGCGTCAGACGCTCCTACGCCCTCCTCGCCCTCATGCTCATGGAGGTCATAGAGGAACAGGGGACGGACGGGGGCCTCGAGATGCTCCAGAAGGCCGTCGAAAAACAAGCGGACATCATCGCACGTGAGCTGAGGCCCAGGATTCCGGCGGGGCTCGGCCCCCTCGAAACGGGAGTGGAAGTCTATAGGCGTTTCATGGAGGACGCTGGTGCGGAGGTCGCCGTCCACGAGAGGGGCGAGGGCTCGGTCACGTTCCGAGTGGGGCATTGCCCCTTCTTCGAGGCATTCCTGGACATCGGCGTCGACTGCGGATACTTCCTCGGGGGCCTATGCAACCACATAACCTTACCAGCGATTCAAGCCTCCCTCGCCCGCTTCGACCCGCGGCTGAAGCTGGAAACCAAGCTCGTCAGGCAGAGTGCCGAGGAGTTCTGCCTGGAGAGGGTCTACGTGGACGAGGGCTGACCCATCAGATGGTTTTAATCGTCCAAACGAGGATTTAGTGTGATATGAGCGAGGAAACAAGGCTGCGGAAGCTCATCGAGCACTGGGCGGAGCACAACGACGAGCACAGGGCCCGGTTCGAGGAGGCTGCGGAGGAGGCCTCGGGGAGGGGGCTCGAGGCCGTGGCCGAGAACCTGAGGGAGGCCGCCGAGAAGGCCGCCGGTGTCTCCGTGCTCCTCCGGAGGGCCCTGGAAACTTTCGGATGAGCCCGCCTCTGGGACCATTGGACGATACGTCAAAAGTCTAAAACGTCTTCACCGCACCATAGTTCAACATGTCGCTCGCGAAGGGGGACTCGCCCCTCAAGGGGATACGGGTCCTCGACCTCACCCGGGTCCTCGCCGGGCCCTTCTGCTCCCAGACCCTCTCGGACCTCGGCGCTGAAGTCATCAAGGTCGAGATGCCGGGCAAGGGGGACGACACCAGATCGTACCCGCCCTTCATCGAGGGCCAGAGCAGCTACTTCATGTCTTTGAACAGGGGGAAGAAGAGCGTCACCCTGGACCTCAAGACCCACGAGGCCCGGGAGGCCATCTACAGGATCGTGGAGAAGTGCGATGTCTTCCTTGAGAACTTCAGGCCCGGGGTCACGGCGCGCCTCGGGGTGGACTACGATACCCTCCGGAAGATCAACCCGGGGCTCGTCTACTGCAGCATCTCCAGCTTCGGGCAGACGGGGCCCTACGCCCAGTGGCCGGGATATGACCTCATCATCCAGGGGATGGGGGGCCTCATGGGGATCACCGGTGAGCCCGGGGGGCCCCCCGTCCGCATCGGGATGGCCATCACCGACATTGGCGCCGGGATGTACGCCGCGATCGCCATCCTCTCGGCCCTCAGGGCCCGGGAGTTCATCGGCGAGGGCCAGTACCTGGACGTCTCGATGATCGACGGCTCCGTCTCCTGGATGACCTACGTCGCCGGCAACTACTTCGCCACCGGCGAGGTCCCCCCCCGGATGGGGTCCGCCCACCCTAGCATCGTCCCCTACCAGGCCTTCGAAGCCTCCGACGGGAAGAGCCTCCTTGTCGCCGGGGGCAACGACAGGCTCTTCGAGCTCCTGTGCCAGGTGATGGGCCTCGACGGTCTGAAGGACGACCCGAGGTACGCCACGAACGACAAGCGCGTCGAGAACCGGGGGACCCTGATACCCTTCCTTCAGGAGGAGTTCATGAAGAGTCCCCGGGACGGGTGGCTCGAGGCTATGAGGGCCGTCGGCTTCCCCTGCGCCCCGGTCTACACCATAGACGAGATTTTCGGCGACCCCCAGGTCCTCCACAGGGGGATGCTCGCGGAGATGGAGCACCCGGCCGCCGGGACCATAAAGCAGATCGGGCCTGCCCTGAAGCTCTCCGAGACTCCGTGCGCCATGGGGGCCCCGCCCCCCGTCCTGGGGGAGCACACAGAGGAGGTCCTCAGGACCTTGGCCGGCTACTCCGAGCAGGAGATCGAGGGGCTGAAAAGGGCTGGCGCCATTTAACCAAGCCTCTTTTATAATCTTAATTCCCGAGGTTTCTTGAGGTCACGGTGAAAAAATTCGAGTCGGACGTCCTTGTCGTCGGAACGGGTGGGGCCGGCCTGAGGGCCGCCATAGAGGCCGACGAGTGGGGCGCGTCAGTGGTCGTCGTCTCCAAGGCCCCTGCTGGGATGAACAACGCCACCGTCGTCGCCGGCGGCGGTTTCCGGGCGGCGATAGAGGGGCTGACACCCGAGGAGCACATGGAGGACACCATCAGGGTCGGTAACGGCCTCAACGACAGGCGGCTCGTCGAGGTCTTCGCCCAGGAGGGCGGCGAGAGGGTTCTCGAGCTGAGGCGCTTCGGGGTCGAGATGAGGGTCCACCGCGGCGGAATATCCGTCGGCGAGATCCCAGGCCTAATGGGCCAGGGCTTGACGAAGCCGATGGTCGAGTACCTGAGGGGGAAGGGCGTGGGGATCGTGGAGAACGTCATCCTCACGAGACTCCTAATTTCCGAGGGGGCCGTCATGGGTGCTGCGGGCTACGATGCGCACAACGATCACCCCGTTGTCTTCTCGGCTGGGGCCGTCGTCCTCGCCACAGGGGGCGCCGGGGCCCTCTACAGGCGGACGGACTGCCCCCTTAGGACCACGGGGGACGGGTACAGCCTCGCCTACCACGCGGGGGCAGCGCTGAGGGACATGGAGTTCGTCCAGTTCTTCCCCGTAGCCCTCGCAGAGCCCGGACATCCGCCGTTCCTGATGGGAGGCGTCATCACCGAGGAGGGGCGGATCGTCAACCGCCTTGGCGAGGACGTCCCCGAGAAGCACAGAGTAAAGGAGCGCCCGTTTGTCCTCAAGTCACGGGGGCTCCTCTCGGTCGCCATCATGAGGGAGGTGCTAGCTGGGAACGGGGTCGATGGGGCCGTCCTCCTCGACGCGACCGAGGTCTTCAAGAAATACGGAGGCGAGGAAAGGCTCCTGACTGGCCAGCAAGCCTACTTGAGGGACAGGCTGATGGCCATGGAGAGGCCCCTCCGGATTGCCCCCATCTGCCACTTCTGCATGGGAGGCGTCGTGGCCGACGTCGACGGCTACACGGGGGTCCCAGGCCTCTTCGCGGCGGGCGAGGTCGTCGGAGGCGTCCACGGGGCTAACAGGCACGGCGGAAACGCCCTCACGGACATCACGGTCTTCGGGGCGAGGGCGGGGGCCTCTGCGGCAGAGCACGCGAAGAAGTCTCCGAGAGGTTTCTCGGAATCTCTGGCAAAACCCGAACTTGACCGTTATCACGCCATCAGAACTGGGAAGGCCGGGGAGACCCCATCACTGATGGGGGTCATGTCCGCCTTGAGGGAGCTCATGTGGGAGAAGGCCGGCATAGTCCGGAATGGTGACGCCCTGAAGGGAGCCCTTGCAGGCATCGCCGAACTGAGGGGGAAGGCGCCAAAGCTGTCGGCATCGTCCGGAAGGGAGATGCTCTTCGCCTTGGAGGTGCCGATGGCCCTCGACGCTGCCGAGATGATCGCAAGGGCCGCCCTGGAGAGGACGGAGAGCAGGGGCGCCCACTTCAGGGAGGACCACCCCGAGGAGGACGATGGCTGGCTGAAGACAGTCGTCTTGAGGAAGGCCCCAGACCGCACCATGAGTCTGTCGACGAGGCCCCTCTAGCCGCCCTCCAGCCCCAGCAGCCTCTCAGGGTTATCCTTGACCATAACTCTGATCTCTTCCGACTCGAAGCCCCTCTCCAGGAGCATCATGACATAGATGCGGAGCCCCTCGGGTGGCGGCGGGTTGTGGACCTGGCCGAGGTCGCTCGCGAGGACGTAGTGCTCAGGTCCGACCTCCCTTATCTCCTCCACGACCTCGTCGATAGTCGTGCTCCTCCAGGCGGGGGAGAGGGCGGAGTAGCACAGCTCAAGGAGGACGCCCCTCTCCGCCATCCACCTCTGCTCCTCGACCGACAGCGAAGCCGTCACGAACTTGACGTGGGTCGCGACGATCTTCCCAACGCCGCGCCTCCTCGCCTCCTGCACGAGGGCCTTTGACTCCTCGAAATCGAGGTGGGAGGTGGCGACGGCCGCGTCCGCCTCTGCGATGAGGTCCAGGATCTGCCCCACCCTCGAATCGAGGTTCCCCTCCTCGTCCAGGACTGTTATGCCCCAGGCCTCCTCGTAGATGGCCGGCTTGTCGTAGTCTAGGCGGGAGCCGTACTTCCCCAGCTCGCCGAAGTGCCTCGTGTGGTTCAGGGCGTCGACTGATGGCATCCAGACGACCCTCCCGCCGAGCTTGAGCGCCGCGTCGACCGCGAAGGGGTTGAGGCCTCCGGCCGCAAAGTTCAGGGTGACCCCTCCGTAGACCTCGACGCCCGGCACGGCCCTGTGCACGAAGTAGGCGCGGTCCACCGTCGGCGTGTGATGGTGCTTGATGACGATCCCCCTCAGGCCCGCCTTTTCGGCAACCCTCGCGGTCTCCACGGCGTCCATAAGCCTGGGGAACAGGCTTGGCCCTGCGTGCAGATGGGTGTCTATGGCCCCCTCGAGGAGCTCCAGATCCGGCCTCAAACTAAGCACCCGAAGTAGAATAGGCGTAATGGTTAAAATGGGTGCCCCTTGTGTCTGGAATTAACTCCCCGTCTTTTATGGTGCAAGCGGTAGAACTAGGTTTATGAGCGGCTCGATCGTCGGGGAGATCCGCGCCGAGCTCCGCAGAATGGCTAGCCCGGAGGGTGCGGCGAAGGCGAAGCGGTTCTTCAGGGAGCCCATTGAGGTCTACGGCCTCTCGACCCCCCAGGAGATGGAGATAGTCAAGCGGTTCTACCCCAGGGTGAAAGGGGATCTGCCCCTCGCCCTGGAGGTGGTCGGGGAGCTAGTCGAGTCGAGGGTGCTCGAGGAGGCGTCCATCGGGTTAAGGCTCCTCAGGCCGATGACGAAGCTCTTCACGCCGGAGCTCTTCAACATCTTCGACAGATGGGTCGACCACCTCACCAACTGGGCAAACACCGACGGCCTCTCCACCTGGCTGATAGCCGAGACCGTCAGGCTCGACCCCTCCCTTGTGGGCCGCCTGCTGGATTGGACGGGCTCCGGGAACAGGTGGAGGAGGAGGGCGGCCGCGGTCTCCCTGGTGCCCATCGCCCGCAGGGGGGAGATGCTGGAGGAGGTCTTCGAGATTGCCGACCTCCTGATGGCCGACGGCGACGACATGGTGCAGAAGGGGGTCGGCTGGCTCCTCAAGGAGGCGTCCAGAGAGCACCCCGAGGAGATCCGGGAGTACCTGCTCAGGTGGAGGGAGGAGACCTCGGCGCTTGTCCTCAGGTACGCGTCGGAGAAGCTGCCCAGGGAAAGGCGCATCCTGAAGACAGGTTGAGGGTCCACAGACCGCCTCGAAGCACCTCCTTGTGTTCCTAGGGGCCCAGGCTGCGAAGGGGCATGTTGGCTAACAGACCTTGAGGTGATAAATCATCTTGGTTGGCCCCGATCGGACTCGAGTATGCAGTAAAACTTTGGGCATCGGATCTATGTTATAAAATACTAGAAAGAAGTTCGGCGTCTGCCTTCCGGGACGTCAGCTGACGATCATCCTTTCTTGAGGACGATCGCTATTGTGCTTACGTTCCTGATCTGCCCTTCGCTCGATTCGAGCTCCTCTGTCCCGATCTCGATGTTCTCGACAGCGAGGTCCTCGAGGAACCTGTTCTTCGTGACCTCGGCCACGTCGACGGCGGTGCTTATCGCCCGCCCTCTCGCCTTCAGCGTGACCGTGTCGCTGCTCCCCTGCAGAGAACTCAGGACGGCGAGGCAGTAGTTCATCACGGGTTTGCTCCCAATGTACACCACGTTTTCGTCAGACATTGCAAAGTCTTCATCTCATTATGCGCTATTAAGCCTTTGGTCGCGGGAAGGCAGGGGGGCCGGAACCACGTTGCCCGGGCGATCTGTCCCGAGGGCGATTCTCGGCGGTAACTCTAGGAGGTTTCGACGGCGTTCAACTTGGATGATAATCCTTATATTGTTCACAGTACGTTGTTCGCTCGCCAGACGAGCGTAGAGACATATGTCAGCGCAAGGTGATAGGGAGGCTGAGGCGGTCAAGGTCGGGGACCTGACCACCTACTCGAGGAGGGTGTACACGGTCGTCAAGGTGATGTCCAAGACGGAGCCCCGGGAGGTCACGTCGAGGTCCGATATGTCGACCCACAAGGTCGCGGAGGCCCTGGTCGGGGACGACTCGGGGAGCATCTACATGACCCTCTGGGACGAAGCGATAGACGCCGTCGAGGAGGGGCAGGTCCTGAACATCAAGGACGCTTACGTCAATCTCTTCCGGGGGTCCATGCGCCTGAACCTCGGCAGGTTCGGGAGCTACGACGTCCTGGACGAGGCACCCTTCGAAGATGTGAACCTGGAGAACAACCTCTCGAGCAAGGTCTTCGACCAGCCGAGGGGCTTTGGCAGGGACAGGTACGGAAGGGGCAGGAGGAGGTACTAGCCCCAGCTACACGATACCCAATTTCTCCATTTTATTTTTCGGGCTCTTCCAAGGATACGCTTTTAATGGATGCCAGGGATCGTTGATCGGTGTTCTGCATGAGGCTGGACAGGGTTTCGGAGAGGGTCCGCGCCAACTGCGAGGGGCTCACCGGCGGGAACGTCGGGGTCGTTGTCATGGAAGGCTCGGTGGCCGCCGTGGACGCCCAGTACCCGGTCTCGGCCGCCGACTTCAGGAAGAGCATCCCGACGGTCACAGAAAAACCGGTGACGCATCTGCTGCTGACCCATGTCCACGGGGACCACGTCTTCGGGAACCAGGCCTTCGAGGACTGCGAGATCGTCTCCCACTTTAGGCTGAAGGAGAGGATGGAGGAGAGCCTCCGGAACGAGTGGGCGCCCGGGAACCTGGAGAAGATGCTGGAGGACGTCAGGAGGAACCGCCCGGAGAGGGCTTACCTCTTCGAGGGGCTCCGGATAGTGCTCCCGACGACCACCTTCGAGGAGGCTTGGGGCGTTGATGGCGTGGAGATGATCCACACAGGGGGGCACACGGACTGCTCCTCCGTCGTCTACGTGCCGGAGGACAGGGTTCTCTTCGCGGGGGACCTGATCTTCGCGAAGACCTTCCCGTGGGCAGGCGACCCCACCGCGGACCCGGACGCCTGGATGGAGGCCTTCGAGAGGATGCTCTCCATGGACGTCGAGGCCATCGTCCCCGGGCACGGGCCCCTCTGCGACCTGGAGGAGGTGGAGGCCCAGCTGGAGTGGTTCGAGGCGGTGAGAGAGGAGATGAGTGGGCTCATCAAGGAAGGGGCCTCGGAGGAGGAGGCCGTGAACCACGACGGTTACCCCGAGTTCTACGAGTCCCAGGGGGACCGCATGGAGCGCTCCCTGAGGCACTGGTACAGGTTCTGGTCGAGGGACGCCTGACCCTTTTTTTTAAGTGAAAACTCACCGATCATCGTTTCTTGATTCCGCCGGCCCTAAATGTGCGTCTGACTCTGGAGCGCTCTGACTACAACGGCCCGGCCTCATCCAGCGCTTACATAATGAGCTTTCACGGAGTCTCGGCTCTGCCATGAAGGTCCAGGTGGGCTGCCTGTGAAACAGTCCGAGCCTCGGATTTCCCGCTCAAGCCTCATCCGCTGAGGCCGTCCTGCGCCTGATGATGATGGCCAACCCGAATATCAGCAAGGGGACGCCTATGTACAGCAGGAAGCCGTAGGGGTCCGTGACGAATATGTGGACCTGGGTGGGCTTCTCCTGGTTCATGTGGCTCACGCCCTGCTTGTTGCTGAGGACCACGTGCCGACCGGAGCGGCTCAGCACCAGGTGCCGCAGCGTCGTGCTCCGATCCGCCTCCACGACGATCCTCTGGAGGGGCGGGAGCAACAGGGGATCCAGTTCTTCACCGGCGTACTTCGAGAACTCCCCCTCGTCCATGACGATGATCAGCAGGACGGCATCCCCTGTGTTGTTCGATTCCATTTCGACTTCGGCGACGACGTTTATCCTCGACCCCAGGAAAGGGCTGAGGCTCCAATCGATGAAGTCGTTGGGCGGCACCACCACTTCGCCCTCCCATACCTCGACCCTGCCGATGCTGGAGGCGAAGATCAGGGCGCCCCCCAGTATGAGGAGGACGCTGTGCAATCTCCTGCTGAGTGCCATGGCCGGAATTCGATTTGCTAAGGGATTCCAACTCTTATTTAAGTTCAACAATACCGCGGTAGAACGACGCGGTCTATGTCCGTTGCGGATTGTTAGGCAACGGTTACCGGATGTGCCTGATCCCGAGCCCCTCGGCCTTCCTTTTCCAAGCTGGGACCGGAGGCACCAGCTCGTTCTCGGGCTGCACCCTCAGCTCGGTGAACGTTGGCTCGTCGAGGTCGAAGGCCTCCCTAAGCGCAGGGCCAAGGTCGCCGGGCCCCTCTACCCGGCGTGCGGTCAGGCCGAATCCCTCTGCGATCTTGACGTAGTCGACCTCCCCGAAGTTTGTGGAGAAGTCAGCGTACTCCATGCCGAGGGAGAGGCCGGCCTCTGCCTTGATCCAGCCGAAGCCGAGGTTGTTGAAGAGGACTATGTTGTTGTTGCCCCCGACCCTTCGGACCGTCTCCAGCTCCGCCGCGGTGAATCCGAAGCTCCCGTCCCCGACGAGGGTGATGATGCAGCTCCCGGGCCTCGCGCAGAGGACGCCTACTGAGGCGGGGATGGCGTACCCGAGGGCGCCCATCGCGTAGTTGAACAGGACGCTCCGCCCGGCTTTCTTCACCTTGTAGAATGTGGAGGTGTAGATGGCGCTGACGCCGACATCGACGACGAGGGTGTGGTCCTCAGTCACTGCGTCGGAGAGCTCCTTGATGAACCTGAGGGGGTGGACCGGGCTCTCGTCGGAGCCCATGAGCTCTGAGACGTAGGCCTTGTAATCGGCGGCAGCCTCCCTGATGGCCCTGATGCGGGGGAGCTTCCCGTAGTCGCCGGCCCTCGCCTCGGAGGCCTCGATCATCATCCTGAGGGTGGCCTTCGCGTCCCCGATGAGTATTACCTCTGTGGGGTAGTTGTTCCCCGCCTCGGCCTCGCTGATGTCTAGGTGGATTATCTTGGCCCCGGTGTCTGCCGGGGGGAGGGTCCACCTGTCGGTGGCAGCAGAGTCGGTGTTGCACCCGACGTAGAGTATGACGTCGGCCTCGGCGAGGACCCCGTTGGAGAGGTTGGTCCCGCCCCTGGCGCCGGTGACGCCGATGGACAGGGGGTGCCCTTCGACAATGCTTCCCTTGCCGCTTATCGTGGTGCCCACAGGGATGGCGTAGAGCTCGGCGAGGGCCCGGACCTCGTCCCATGCCTGGGACCAGAGGACGCCCTGGCCGCAGACAATGACGGGACGCTCCGCCGAGCCGAGGAGCCTGACGGCCTCTAGGACCTTTTCCTGCTGGGCCGAGGGCCTGTGGCCCGGGTACCTCGTGAAGTCCCTCTGGACGTAAAGCTGGGGCTCCTCGATCTCCTCGCCGAGGACGTCTGACGGCAGCCGGACGTGGACCGGGCCGGGCTTTCCGGTTGTGGCGAGCCTGAAGGCCCTTCGTACGGTGTTGGGTACCTCGGAGGCCTCGGTGACCGTGATCGTCTCCTTAGTGATTCCGCTGAAGAGGGCGGTCTGGTCTATGCCGGTGAGCATGTTCCTCTTCTCGAGGTGGAGGGGGATGTCCGAGGTGAACACGACTATCGGGACCGACGCCTTATATGCCTCGGCGACGCCGGGGAGCATGTGGGTGGCGCCGACGCTGGGGCCCTCGCAGACCCCGGGCCTGTAGCTCGCCTTCGCGTAGCCGTCGGCCATGAAGACGGAGCTCCGCTCGTCCCTCGCGAGGACGTGCCTGATCTCGGGATAGTCGTGCCACTCCCTATACCACTCGAGGGTCGTCTCCCCGGGGAGGCCGAAGACATGGTCGACCCCGTAGCCCTTCAGCATCTCCAGTAATGCCTTCGACGCGTTCAAGCGGGCCACCTGACGTTCTTCACTAGAGTCAGGGGCGTAATAAGGCCTTCGAGGGTCAGCCTCCCCGTCTCTCTAGGATCGTCTGGAGGAGGATCTGGGAGGCGGCCATGATCCCCAGCCAGAGGACGAGGTCCAGGAAGAGGGCGGTGACATCGACAATCCAGGTGTCCGCTGGCCCCTGGATTGTGACGAGGGTGTGGACGCCCCACGTCAGCGGGAGCCCGTACCTGTCGTGGACGAAGTCGGGCCAGTCGTACCTGAAGCCCCATGTCAGGGTGAACAACGTGACGATGGCCATGAACGCTAGGGCCGCCGCGGATACCAACCGTCTGTCCATGTCTAGTTCTTGCGGAACCGGGGCTTATATTCCGTTTCTAGTCCACGCCCCGTGAAGCCTGGCCGCATCGTCTCCCCGGCCGCGCGCGCATCTAGAACAACCCTAAATCCGTTCCCTTTTCTTAGGTGACATCCATTAGCGGGAAGCGTCATCGCTGACCGGGCTCAACGATTATTAATTTCCTTGGAGAATGCCTATCAACGTTGATCTCATTTCTGGACGTGGCAAATGTCTTCCTCTTCGCGTCGGGGTTCCTGATGCTGTACACGGCCTACAAGGACAGAGAGGTGCTGAGGGGGTATAACCTCCTCGGCACTGTACTGATCGTGCTCGCGATCACCTTCTTCCTAGTATTCTACATTCAGGAGGGCTACTGGATCAGCCTAGCCCTGACAATTCCGAACTACGGGTACTGGCTGATCGTCGCCATCTCCATAATCAGGAACCGGGGACAGAAAAAGACTGAAAGTTGAGGAAAAAAGGGTCACCAGACTTTCTCGAGTAGCTTTAGGGCGTTCAGGCCTATGATTTTGGCGATCTCGCCGTCGGAGTAGCCGTTCTTGATCATCCAGCGGGCGACGTTCACGACCTCGTTCGGGTTCTCCAGGCCCCTGACGTAGCCGGGGTCCACCTCCCCCTCGGGGACCGGGAACGGCTCCTCGGCCTCCCTGCCAGGCCTGCTGTGGTGGCCGAGGCGCCTCGCGAACCAATACTTGTACAGCCCCTGGTGGTCCCCGTAGAGGGTGTCGGGGCCGCAGCCGACGTGGTCGATCCCCATGAGGTCGATGCAGTACTCGACGCACTCCATGTAGCTCTCGATGCTTCCGATCGGGTGCCTCTCCGTGCGGAGGCCCCTGCCCGCGCCGCCTACGCCGAGCAGACCGCCCCTCTCTGAGAGGGCCTGCAGAACCCCGTCCCCCTTCGTGTGCCCCTGGGCTATCGCTGCGGGGCCGCTGTGGCTGTCGTATATCGGCCTGTCCGAGGCCTCTATCGTCTCGACGGCGGTCCTATCGTTCGTGTGCCCAACATCTATCAATATTCCGACCTTGTTCATCCGCTTCACGGCGTCATAGCCGAAGTCCGAGAGCCCCGAGTCCAGGAAGGCCTCCCCCATCCCTCCGCCGAGCATGTTCGACTCGCTGTAGCAGATCCCCATGCTCCGGACGCCGAGGCCGTAGAGCACATCGATCCTGTCCAGCTCATTCTCTATGGGAGTCGCAGACTCTAGGCACAAGACCAGCGCCACCTTCCCGTTCTCTGCTGCGTCCCTGATGTCCCCTACAGTCTTGCAGTGGGTGACCATTGTCTGGTGGTGGAGGTCGCAGAGGCGCATCCCAATGTCGTGGACGACGTCGGTCCACTTCCAGCCGCTGTAGCTGGTGATGTAGGCAGTGCCGTCCATCAGGTGGTCGAAGACGCAGTCGAGGCGGCTCCTGCTCAGCGCCTCGTAGGCGGTGAAGTCCCTGCCGAGGCTCTGGAGCTCCATCGCCTCCCCCATGTCCTCCGGCCAGAGCACAGGGTGCTCGTGGAGGTCGACGATCACGTTCCCCTCGATTAGCCCCTCGAAGCGCTCCTCCTCGGACTTCGAGAGGGGCACATAGTAGGGCGGGACCCTGTCGAACTCCCTGCAGAGCCTGAACTCCTTGTAGTCGAAACCCGGCTCTAGGTACCCGTAGGTCCTGTAGCCGTCGTAGGCCTTCCTCTTACCCATAACGGATCGGTACTAGGTGGCCGCGAACGGTTAAAAGATGGACGCCCGATCCGTATGAAACATCCATTCCGGTGCGTTCCACAGGTTACCTGAAAAGCCGCCGTTCTCTAGACTCCCTGAGCGGAACGTAGACATGAACAAGCTCGTGACGAAGGTGCTCGTCGACGTCGGGATGGCGGTCACCATGCTGGCCTCGTTCGTGACAGGAGTCGTGCTCTGGCTCGTCCTACCGGAGGGGAGGAGGGCCGTCCAGTCGGTTTTCCTCGGGATCACCAGGCATCTGTGGAGCGATGCCCACACCTACTTGACCCTGAGCTTCGGGGCCTTGCTCCTTATCCACCTCGCCCTCAACTGGGGGCTCTTCCTGACGATGGCTAAGCGCACCTTCATCACAGGGAAGAAAGGGGCCTGAGCCTCCCTCGCTTGAACACCCTTTATACGTGGGGATTATCCCTTCTCCTAGTGCCAACCCATGACCACGAAGAGGGTTGAGGGGGAGAGAAGGGACCACAAGGTCTTCATCTACGCCCTGAGCACCTGCGGCTGGTGCAAGAAGACGAAGCGGTTCCTCAGGGACAACGGGGTTGAGTACGAGTACATGGACGTCGACACAGGGACTATTGAGGAGAAGAGGGCGGCCATCGAGCACCTCAAGGAGAAGGGGGCCCCCCTGGCCTTTCCCGTCATCATCGTCGACGACGACAGGATAATAAGCGGTTTCAAGCAGGACGCCATAAGGGAGGCGCTGGGCTTATGACCAGCTTGGACGATGTCAGGAGGCGGGCCGAGGCGGACGCGAGGTCCCGTGGCTACTTCCTGAACCCGAACCCCGAATTTCTCAGGGACCTCCTGGAGGGCCTCCTGGAGAACGAGGAGCGCTATGGGTATCCCTCCTGCCCCTGCCGGATGGCCTCAGGGGTCTTCGACATGGACAGGGACATCGTCTGCCCCTGCGATTACAGGGACCCAGACGTCGAGGAGTTCGGGTCCTGCTACTGCTGCCTCTATATGGACGCTGAGACCCACGAGAGTGGGCGGACAAGGCCGATACCCGAGAGGCGCTCCGTCGAGAAGCAGCTCGCGGCCTACGGCGTGGAAGGGGAGGTGCAGCCCGCGAAGGAGGGGGCCCCCGAGGCTGAGGCTCCTTCGACGGAGCGGAGGCTCATGTACTGCAGGGTCTGCGGCTACACCGTCTTCAGGGAGGAGCCCCCGTACGTCTGCCCCATCTGCAGGGCGAAGAGTGAGATGTTCTCGGAGATCAAGCCATCATTGATCTTTCGTACAAAATAGCGGTGTACGACTTAGCAACAGAACACGACCGATAGTTTCCGCATGGGCTTCAGGCGGGGCTCTTCTTCCCCGCCATCTCCTCTATCTTTATCTCGACGACCGCTAGACTCGCGGAGCCCCTTACCCGCTCCTCGGTGAGTGTTCCGCCTTTACCCGGCGCGTATTTCTCCACCAGGAGCCTCAGTGCCGCCAGCCTCTCGGCCGGGTCCTCGATGACCCTCGCCTTGCCGTCGGCGATGACGCTCCGGTACCTGAAGTTGAAGTTGCACGGGTCCTCAGCGGGCACAAGCTCGGATTCGTCGACCTCGAAGCAGACCCTGGGGTTCCGGGAGATGTCCGCCATCTTCTTCCCCTCAACGGCGCCATGGAAGTAGATCTTACCCTCGTGGTAGGCGAAGGAGAGGGGCACGACGTAGGGCCTCCCGTCGGAGCAGGTGCCGAGCCTCCCCACCATCGCCTCCCTCAGGACTGCATCGACCTCCGCCCTGTCCCTGATCTCCTTGTCCGCCCTTCTGAGACCGGCCATGCTTCAACGATCCCTCCTACCTCCTATATGGCTTTCACGATGGGAAAACATATGTGCCCATGCCGGGGGGATATGTTCAGGTGTCTGACGGGGCGGGGGGCTTGGAGCTCAGGCAGTGGACACTTCTGTACCTGGGGGGCGTCGCCAGCCTCGCGACGTGCGTTTACGTTGTCTACCTCGTAACCGCCTCCGGCGACACGAGCCTCGAGTGGGTGTTCTGGGTCTTCTTCGGAATGACAATCGCCCTCGTAGGGGGAGGTTACTACTTGGAGAGCGACTACAAGAGGAAGCACGGCGACGCACGGGCCCCCGACTTCTTCGAGGAAGGGGGCTGAGCCCGCATCCGTTATATAGCGTTCGGGCCAATACAGCGGGATCGTTATGTCGGAAGAGGTCGAGTTCCGTGTGGAAGTCGCGCAGGAGAGGGACTTCGCCTTCAGGGTCGGCTTCGGCCTGGAGGGCGTGGGGGACCTCGTCATGGACGAGCCGGAGCCGGTCGGCGGCGGGGCCGGCCCCAACGCGTCGAGGGTCCTAGCGGCGGCCATCGGCAACTGCTTCTGCGCGAGCTTCCTCTTCTGCCTGAGGAGATCGAAGGCGGAGGTCTCGGGGATGAGGGCGACCGTGAGGGGCGTGAGGGCCCGGAATCAGAAGGGCCGCTGGAGGATCAGGGAGATGGAGGTAGAGATGACCCCCGAAGTGCCGGAGGAGCACCTGAAGCAGCTGGAGCGCTGCGCCGAGATCTTCGAGAACTTCTGCATCGTCTCCCCGAGCGTCAGGCAGGGCATACCCATCAAGGTCACGGTCCGCCGATGACAAGCTTCAAATCAGGCGTGGCCCAAGGGGGGCCCAGAGTTCACCCATAATGTGATCTTAGAAGGAGGGATCGTGGTCGTGGAAGATGTCTTGTACGGTATCCTGCACATGGAGTACGACTCCCCCGAATCGGCGGAGAGGGGCGCCCGGCGCTACGGCGTCTGCCCGCGCGTAGCCTTCTGGGCGACGAAGGGGAGCGACGCCTACATCGTCCTCCGCGTCAGGGACGACGAGCGGTTCTGGGCCGATTACATAGGCGAGCACCCCGAGAATACCTTTGGGAGTAGGAGGGCCGAGCTGGTCTTCGCTGAGAAGATACACCGCCCGATACCGGAGTTGAAGATGCCCGAAGAGCTGGGGAACGTTTCGCCGTGCGGCTCTCGCTGCGCCACGTGTCCCGGGTACGCAACATGCACGGGCTGCCCGGCCACCATCCACTACAAGGGCTGAAGCCCTGCAGACGGCGGATCCCCATGAACGAGAAGGTCGTCGCCTACATAACCTGGGGCGATAGGCTCCTGATTCTCAGCCACCCACTGCACCCCCGAGGCGGGGATCCAGGTGCCGTCGGGCACCGTCGAGGAGGGGGAGGCGCCAGGGGACGCCGTCCTCCGTGAGGCCCAGGAGGAGACTGGCCTAGTCGGGCTGGAGATACGGTCGCACCTCGGCTCCCGGGATTACGACATGTCCCGCTTCGGTGCCCCGGGGGTCCAGAGGTGGCAGTTCTACCACCTAGAGTTCAGGGGCGAGGCGCCCGAGAGGTGGCGCCACTGCGAGCTGCACCCGTCAGACGGCAGCCCGGGGCCCATAGAGTTCGAGCTCTCATGGGTATCTTTTCCTGACAGCGTTCCCCAAGCTCGCGGGGCTCTACGGGGATTTTATTTCCCGGATAGAAATCAGTGTCTTAAGATCGGTCCGGTCGACCCAGGGTTGAGTACGGCTTTACTGTGCACTGGTAGGGCCCTGGCATCGGTGCTCTAAGTGCAGACTAATATACGGCCGGGAATTCTGCAGTCTAAGGCATGTACTGCGACATCCTTGTCATCGGGGCCGGCGTCCTCGGGCTCAGCTCCGCGTGCCACCTGAAGAGGCGTAACCCGGGGAAGAGGGTCATCGTCATCGACATGTTCGGAGGTCCGGGTCAGGGGAACACCGCCAAGAGCGCCGGGATATTCCTGAACCTCTACGCCTCCGAGGCGAACTACCTCCTCGCCGACTCGACCATCGACTGGCTCTTCCACCTCCAGAACGGGCTGGGATACGACCTCGGGCTGGCGAAGTATGGGTACCTGTACCTCCTGAGCGGGGCCAGGCACGATGCGCTGAGGGGGCCCATTGAGAGGATGCGCAGGAACGGCGTCGAGGTCAGGACCTTCGAGGGGAGTGAGCTGGAGCGCATGATGCCCGACCTCGTCACCGAGTTCAGCGATGAGGAGGCGGAGCTCATGGGGCTGGAGCCCCTGGAGTACGGCGTCCTGGGGGTGAAGTGCGGCTGCGTTGACACGGACGCCCTCGCCAGGAGCCTGGAGTCCGAGCTCCTGAAGCTAGGGGGCGAGGTCGCCTACAACACGACAGCGTCCGGGCTGATCCTCAAGCCGGAGAAGGAGCTGGGCGTCGCCGGGGAGCCCTTCGTTTGGCAGGGCATCCACATCGCGGGGGCGGAGACTGACAGGGGTGAGATACGGGCTGGGACGACGGTAGTGGCGGCGGGGGCCTGGTCGGAGAGGCTCCTGGGGAGCATCGGGCTCGACCCGATGATGAGGCCGAAGAACCGGGTAGTGTTCGTCTTCAAGGACCCGAGACTGCAGAGGCTATGGGGGGCCAGGGGATTCAGCGAGTACGACGCCCTGCCCTTCACCCACTTGCCCGGGATAAGCGTCTACCTGAAGGCGGACCTCACCGAGGGGAGCATCTGGCTCGGCTGCGCAGACGACTTCGGGAGGAGATACGGCCTCGAGGACGACCCCCAGCCCGAGAGCAGCCTCTACTCGAACAACATATACCACGCCCTGGTGAGGTACTTCCCCTGCTTCGAGGGCGTCCGCCCCGTGAACATGTGGGCGGGCCAGAGGTCGATAAACAGGTACGACGCCGTCCCCGTCGTGGCTCCGGCCCCGGGCATGATCTACGTTGGCTCCGCGACGGGATCCGGCATAACGAAGTGCGACGCCCTCGGCAGGGCCGTGGCCGCCGTATGTGCAGGTGAGGAGGAAGTGGAACTGTACGGTGGCCGTCGGTTGGAGGCCGCCAGCCTGGGGGTCGAGAAGCGCTCCGTCGAAAAGGAGACCTTCAAGGTTTAAGCCGCGCCAGATGGATGGAGTTGGATGGCGCTCATATTTCAGGGAGCTTCAGTCGCATGAGTGGATGGGCCCCGGACCATTTTGCGAAAATTATCGGGCTACGTTGATCCGTTTCAGATCAGGGAGAAGAGCTGGACCCTTCCGTCAAGGTGGGCCGTGAGGATGTCCCCGTTCTCCGCGACGGCGATGTCGTGGGCCGTCGAAAGCTGCCCGGGACCGTTGCCCTTCTCGCCGAAGAATCCCACGATCCTCCCGGACCCGTCGAGCTTCGTCACGCGGGCGTTGTCCCCGTCGCAGACGTAGAAGCAGCCGTCCTCGGCGTAGACTATTCCGTAGGGCTTGCCTATGTGGGTCCACTGGCCCAGGAAGCCCCCCTCCGGGGTGAAGACCTCGACCCTCCACTTCGTGCGGTCCGCAACATAGACCAGGCCCACAGGGTCCGTGGTCACGGCGTGGGGGAGGACGAACTGGCCTTCGCCCTCGCCCTCCGAGCCCCACTGGCCCAGGAACCTCAGGTCCCCGTCGAACCGGGCAACCCGCCTGTTACCGTACCCATCGGAGACGTAGAATCCGCCTTCCTGGCCGAAGGCGATGTCCGTCGGCCTGTTGAAGTGCCCGCCGTCCTCGCCCGGGGCGTCCTTCACCCCCAGGGTCCTCAGCACCTCGCCCCGAGGCGAGTAGAGGTAGAGGACGTGGCTCCCGTCGTCCACCGCCCAGAGGTTGCCGTCCCCGTCGCACTTGATCATGTGGGGCCGGCCGAAGGAGTCCTCGCCCCAGGACGCGATGTGCTCTCCCTCCCTGTCGAAGCAGATGATCGGCGGCGCCCGATCGCCGCGGTGATAGATGTAGTACCTCCCCCTCGAGTCTGTGGCTACCCCGGCGACCTGGCCTAGCTTCCAGCCCTCCGGTAGCCTGGGCCACCCCTCTACTGGCCGGTAGCCCAGGTCCGTCGGGCTCTCGGCGACCTCCCAGGCCCTGACCTTAAGAAGTTCTTCGGCCCCCTTTTCGAGGGCCTCCCTCAGTGGACCATCAACAGACCCCATGCCGTTGAAACCTCTTTCATCTCTTCTCCAATCATGGCTCAGGTGCTATTAACCCCATTGGTGCTGTGTGGAATCATCGTCCTCAAAGCCGCCCCTCACAATGAGGAACGAAGCGCTCATACGGCTATGAGTGACTAGGGCGAAAAAATAGATGGGCAGATTGCAGTGGTTCTTGCTACTTTTTCACTCTTTTTGCTTCCTCGGTGATGTCTTTGATGCCGTATACCCCCACGGGGGTCACCCCCGCTGTGAGCAGGTTCGACGGTATCAGCATTATCGTGTTGGTGCCCTGCTGCTGCCCCATCTCGTACAGGATGTTCATCCACCTGAGGGTCATCCCCCCGGGGCTCGCCTCGTACATCTTCGCCGCGTCTATCATCTTCTGAGCCGACTGCAGCTCGGCGGTTGCCAGCGTTACCCTGGCCATGCGCTCCCGCTCGGCCTGGGCCTGCCTGCTCATTGCGTCCTGAAGCACCGTCGGTATCACGACGTCCTTGACCTCGACTGATGTGACCTTGATCCCCCACGCCTCGGTCTTCTCGTCTATGATCTCCCTGAGGTGGGCGCCGACCTTGTCCCTCTCAGCGAGCATCTCGTTGAGCTCTATCTTCCCGATCACCTCCCTCAGGGTGGTCTGGGCGGCCCACTGGGTGGCGTCGGCGTAGCTTTCGACGTTTAGGATGGCCTTCTCGACGTCCACGGGCTTCGCGTACATCACGGCGTCCACGTTCACCGGCACGTTGTCCGACGTCAGCGTCTGCTCGGTCCTGAAGCTGACGGTCTGTAGCCGGGTCGAGACCCTCACGGGCGCCCTATCGATGAACGGGATCAGGTACGTGATGCCTGGCCCCCTGAGCCCCACGTATCGCCCGAGCCTGAGGACCGGGATCAGCTCCCACTCGTTCAGGACCCTCACCCCGCTGAATATTATGGCTATGGCGACCAGCACGATCAGCACCTCGAGTATCAGCGCAATAGGTATCCCTAACACTTCCACTTCTCTCACCTCCTCTTGGATGGAGATACTGGCCGCGTCGAGGCCGCTTGTTCCGCCTGCTTGACCTTCAGGAGAAGGCCCTCCCTCCTTGTGACGATGACGCTCGTGCCGCACTCGAACGCGCCCTCCTCGGCGCGGGCCCTCCAGAACTCGCCTCCCACCCTGACCTCCCCGTAGGGGTCGAGCCTTGTTGTCACTACGCCCGTGGACCCTTCGATCATCTCAGAGCTTATCATCGCCCTCTGCCTCCTCGCCTGGGCGACCTTGTACACGATTAAGCCGAAGAAAATGCAGAAAAAGGCCGAGGACGCCAATAGCGTGTTCCTGATGGTGTTCGAGACCTCGGGCGCCAGGAGCCACTGCGGAGACGGGAATATGAGTACGCTTCCCAGGACGATGCAGACGGCACCTGCCAGTCCAAGGAAGCCGATGGTGGTCGTCAGCTCGCCCACGATGAGGGCGAATCCCGCGATGAACAGCAGGAAAACGGCCGGCTCTATCCCTATCACCTGGAGGGACACGAGCGAGAGTAGCACGAGGAGGCCGCCGACGAACTCGGCTCCGATGCCCGGTGTCTGTATCCCGATGAGCAGCAAGAAGAACCCCAGGACCAGCATGAGGGAGGACGCGACGGGATCGAATATTATCTCCAAGAGCCCCGTGTATATGCCCGGCTCGAAATTGACTATCGCCGCTCTATCGATGCCCTCGAATGAAAACTTGGTGATGGCGGTGTAACGATCAGCCTCTTCGGCCTTTACAAGCATCCAGACGCTCGTCCCCTCCTCCGACTGGGCCCTGATGAGGGTCTTCTCGGACAGCTTCCGGAGGAGGGTCGGCGTGTCGTCGGCAACGAGCTCTATGACACGGTATCTGAGGGCCTCCTCCGGCCCGAGGTTCAGGTTGTTGACGATGAACGACTGCGCGGCCGTCGTGTTCCTGTCGTGGAGCCTCGCGTGGTTCATCATCAGGGCTGAGAGGGCGTTTATCCGCTTGGTGTCGTTGATCGGTTCCCCGGTGTAGTACGTGGGCTGGGCGCTCCCTATGCTCGTGCCCGATGCCATGGCGGCTATGTGGGACGAGACGAGAAGGTAGGTGCCTCCGCTCCAAGCCGACGCCCCCATGGGGTAGACGAACACGCACACGGGTATGGTCGAGGCCTCGAAGACGTCCATGATCTCCTTGACGGCGTTTATCTCGCCTCCGGGGGTGTTCGTCTCCACTACAACGAGGCGCGCGTCCACCGTGTCGGCGATCCCCATCGCGTCCCTGAACATCCTAGTTGTCGCGGCAGTGATCTCCGTGTCCAGCTCTATTACGAGCACCCTGTTCGTTTGGGCTTCGACGTAAGCTGTGGCGTAGTTGACTATCAGCAATTGGATCAGCATCAATCTCAGAAAAACGGTCATTCGACGCAACCAGATTATCTTCTCCGATCAAGTATTCTTCTGGAGGGAAATAAATTATTCTAAAAAGAAACTAAAAATTTATTTACAATCGCGAGAGACTTTAATCAGGTGTTTAAATCTACCTCCAGTCGAAACCGTGAGAGATAGCATGACGGGGAACGCTAAAATAGAGGACTATGAAAGGGCTTTGTCAAAGATGGTCAAAGAGGAGCGGGTCAAATGCCCAAAGTGCGGCAACGATGACGATTTCATGGTCAATGAAATAGGGCACGTCTTCTGCAACATCTGCTACGCGAAGATACCCATGCTGAACCTTAACGAAAGAATATGAATCATTACGCGATTCGACGTACACTTTCTATTCCTCAGCGAATAATTGAACGAGCCTATGGAAGGGTTCAGTTTGATAATCATGCCGTCTAATTCTTAGCTTCCTCTATGTGTGCTGGGGCTATTCAAAATAAATTATAAGTAAAGGTTAATATCCGTGCGTGGAATGAATAAATTAGAGCGCGCGACAGGGATGCACAGAGAGTGCAAATGCTAGAAATAATATTAACTACTCTTCTTATATTTTTTATTTTATTGTTTTTATTTATACTCAGAAGAAACACATCAAAAGAACAAATTTGGGCAATAAAGGAATTGGAAGAAGAGAAAGTTGGAAAAATACGTAAGTTTCAATTTACGCCTTGGTGGTGGGATAAAGACTGGAAAGAAAGGCCCCTTTGGACCAAAATAACCTATGGTTTTCTAATATTTTTTTTAATTTTTGTTTTTATCGGAATGTTTTGGGGGTTCATTAATAGCCTTATGTTTAGGAATGTTTTTGGCAAGATGTGAAGCTCTGCCTGTT
>Ga0209636_10000764_pt1 | contig 31878 bp, 34 predicted proteins | sample DeeMarSWOR152_54_FD_187464 | JGI IMG/M metagenome (GOLD analysis project Ga0209636, IMG submission 187464) | Marine sediment microbial communities from White Oak River estuary, North Carolina - WOR-1-52-54 (SPAdes) (version 2) | ecosystem: Environmental > Aquatic > Marine > Intertidal zone >...
ATTCCTCATAGCCCTTACCGTGTGCTCTAATATCTTGATAGAAGATCCAAGGCTCTGCGTCTGGTACAGCCTTTTGAAGGACTATCGCCTGTTTTATTGCGACCATACAACATATCTTGCTGCAGTGTTCCTTTGCCCCCTCTCTGAGCGCCCGACTTCCAACACATAAGATGAAAGCCACTTTCTTCGGTATTTTTCCATCTGAGGGCCTTTTGAATTCGTTTATCATGATTCGTTCAAACTGAAGATTCGTTACTATGTCCGGATGCCATCCATATCGGTATTCTCCCATGACTTTCGGATTAATTTGCGTGAAACCAGTGCTAACTATGACTGAACCTACTCTTAGTTTAGTTGTTCTTTCCTTTTGGTTAAAATCTATGGCTTTACCCGTGCAAACTCTTTCGCAAAGCCCACAAACGCCCTTAGTAAGGTGGAGGCAGTGTTCCGGATCAATAGCGTACACGCGAGGAACTGCTTGTGGAAACGGTATGTAAATAGCTTTCCTTTGGATTAAGCCTTCCTCAAACTCATTTGGAACTTTTGCTGGACAAACTTTGGCGCATTCACCGCAGCCAGTACATTTAGCTTCGTCCACGTATCTCGGTCTCACTTTGACAGATGCGACGTAATTTCCAGGTGTCCCCTTCAACGTCGTGGGCTCTGCCATTGTGATGACTTTTATTTTTGAATGTTGGCCTGTACTCACCATTCTCGGTGAAAGAATGCAATATGAACAATCAAGCGTTGGGAATGTCTCACTCAGTTGGGCCATGTGGCCTCCTATGCTTGGGCTGCGCTCTATTAGGTATACCTGGTAGCCTTTATCCGCCATTTCTAGAGAGGCTTGGATCCCTGCCATTCCCCCGCCGACAACGAGAACTCTCTTCTTTATCCTAGTCGTGATAGGATGGAGTTCTTCAAGGTATTTGGCGCGGTTTACTGCGCCTCGGATTAGGTCAACAGCTTTGACCGTGGCTTGATCTATATCATCGTGAACCCAGCTGTTTTGCTCTCTAATATTTACCATTTCAAAAAGATAGGGATTCAAACCAGCGTCGGATACCGCTCGTCTAAACGTTTCTAAATGTAATTTTGGCGAGCAAGAAGCTACTATTACCCTGTTGATTCTCTGCTCCCTTATCAAATTTTTGATCATTTCTTGTGCTGCAGTGCTGCAAGCATACCTTTCTGTTTTGGCTACTTTTACATTCTCAAAATTTGCTACAGTTTCTCTAACTTTCTCCACATCTACGGTGTCGCTTATGTTACTTCCGCAATGGCAGATACATACACCAATGCGCGGTTCTTTTTCGTTTTCCACTAGTCTTCCCCAGCATAAATGGAGATTAAACCATCGTAGTCAAGTATAAAATCTTTTCTTCAATCCACTTTCATTCATATAATCATGTCGAATAGAGATAAATAAGCAAGGGATATCTGCAGAATGATTTGAGTTGACTATGTCAGCCGTTTCACAGATCCCTGAAATTTGCTGTAGAGAAAGCGATAAGTTTAAACATCAAGATCACTCTTACACTCACTCTCAAAATAGCAGAGTGAATGCTTAATGAACCTTGCGGAGAAGGTCAAAAACGTAAGTGGTGAAGACGTTCTTTCTTGCTACCAATGCGGTTTGTGTAGCGGATCGTGTCCTCTAAGATTCGCCATGGATCTTTCACCAACACGGGTTATTAGACTAGTTCAGTTAGGATCCATAGAGAAAATTCTTTCATCAAACACGTTTTGGATTTGCAGTACGTGTTTCATTTGTTTTGCCAGGTGCCCACGAGAAATAAACATTACTAAGATCATGGAAGCTTTGAGACAAATAAAACTGAGAAGAGGTCAAGATCACATTGATTTAAGAGATATCCCCAAAGAGGAACTGAGAATAATTCCTCCAATTGCTTTGATCTGTAATTTCCGTAAAACAACAGCTTAGGCGTGTGTGAATGATGAAGATACCATATTTTCCGGGGTGCGCCATGAAAACCACCGCGAGAAATTGTGAAATTTCAGGCACGCTGGTCGCGAGCAGATTAGGTATCGAAATGGTTGAATTACCTAGATGGAACTGTTGCGGAGTATTTCCATCTCTCGCAAACGATGACTTAATGCGTCATGTTGCTCCGATAAGGAATCTTATACGTGTCCAAGAGATGAACGAAAACGGTACAGTCAAAGATGAAAATCGTTTGGTTACCTTCTGCTCCATGTGTTACCATACGCTTAAAGAGGCCAACCTCTTCGTTAAAGATGGAGAGAAGCTAACGAAGATCAACACGTTTATGGATAGGGAGAAGGAATATAGAGGAGGAGTGAGAGTTCTATCCTTTCTGCAATTATTGAAGGAAGTAGGATATGAAAAAATATCCGAAGAGGTGAAAAAGCCTCTGAGAGGTCTAAAAGTCGCACCATACTACGGCTGTCTGCTTTTGAGGCCTAGAGAGATTGCTGTAGATGATCCAGAAAATCCTACAATTTTAGAGGAACTCCTTGAAACCTTAGGTGCTGATGTTGTTGATAACCCATGTAAGGTGCAATGTTGCGGTAGTTATCATACTGTCGATAGAAAATCGTTGGTTGCAAAGCTGACATATGATAATCTGACTTATATCATAAGAAATGGCGCAGAAGCTGTTGCTACATGTTGTCCTCTTTGCACTTTTAATTTAGATAGCAGACAAAAAGAAGCAAAGGCGTTATATCGCGATCTCAGAGAAATACCGATTGTGTATTATACCCAACTTATGGCAATAGCCTTTGGATTAGAAGAAAAATTCTATGGTCTTGACCTAGATCTTCACTACATAGATCCAAAACCATTACTTGAAGCCAAAAACCTTTGTTAGAAAAATTTATAATCGTCATTTCCATCTGGTCAAAATCTTCAACCTAAAAGTTCGAAGAAGGTGCAAACGTGAGTAAGAGTGGCGAAGCAGAGCGAAAAGTTCGAGTATACATAATGGGGCAGGAATGTGAAGTTCCCTTTGGCCTTACGATAATGAAGGCTATGGAATATGCAGGTTATAAACTGATAAGAGGCGCTGGTTGTCGAGGGGGTTTCTGTGGGGCCTGTGCCACAGTCTACAGAATGGAAGGCGATTATAAATTGAGAGTAGCATTGGCTTGTCAAAAGATTGTAGAGGATGGAATGTACCTAACTCAAATTCCATTCACGCCCGCTAATAAACCAGCTTATGATGTGGAAAAATTAGCCCCATCAGTAAATGTGTTCCTAGAGTATTACCCTGAGATTGCAAAATGCGTTAGCTGCAATACTTGCACTAAAGCATGCCCGCAAGACTTGGAAGTAATGGATTATATCCAAGCTGCCCTCCGAGGAGACTTTGAAGAAGTGGCCCAACTTTCTTTTGACTGTATTACGTGCGGCTTATGCGCAATGAGATGCCCTACAGAGATCGTGCCATACAATGTGGCTCTTCTTGCCAGAAGATTATATGGAAAGTACGTTATGCCACGAGCAAAACACGTTGATGAAAGAATAAAGGAGATAGAAGAAGGCAAGTTTGATGAAGAGACAAAAAATCTTATGGATGCAAGCTTGGACGTTCTCAAAGAACTGTACACCAAAAGGGAGATAGAGAAGTGAGTCGCATAAAACTCATAAGAGGATATCCCGAAGGCATGCGAGAATCCATCGAGCTTGTGGAAAAGACAAGAGAAGAGAGACTAAAGCATCCATACAAAGAAACATTTGATTTTCTAACCCTCGAAGAAAGAGAAGAAGTGTTGCAGAATCATCATCCAGATTACAAAAGGGAAATGAAGAGAGCCTTGAAAATTGGACCAAACAAAGGCGACCTGGTGCCACACGAGGTTGCAGACATACTTGAAGCACATTCACCCGTGAATCCGAAAGACATAGATCTGACTGATATAGACTACGAGTCTGACATACTGATAATCGGCAGCGGTGGAGCAGGGTTGGCCGCCGCGCTATGGGCTAACTATAGCGGAACCAAAGCGGAAGACATATTGATAGTAACCAAGCTAAGGTTTGGGGACTCAAACTCAAAGATGTCCCAAGCCGGGATTCAGGCAGCTGACCGACGTCAAGACAGCCCGATGCTACATTATCTCGACATCATGGGGGCTGGACACTTCGTAAACGATCCGGAGCTAGTGAAAACTTTCGTCATGGAAGCACCTTTCATAATAAGGTGGCATGAAGAGTTGGGTGTAATGTACGACAAGGAGCCAGACGGAACCATGGTAGAAGACCTCATTGGAGGCCTTTCCAGACTGAGAGTGCACTGCTGTCGGGATTATACGGGTCTAGAAATAATGCGAAACGTTATTGATGAAGTTCAGAACCTGGACATATCTGTCTTAGAGTTCTCTCCCGCTATCGAACTGATTACGGATGAGCATGGCCAAGCTGCGGGAGCCATCCTCTGGAACATGGAGACAGAGGAGTATTACATTGCGAGAGCGAAATCCACAATTTTGACTACAGGAGGCTTTGGAAGGCTACACATCCAGAAATTCCCTACTACGAATCATTACGGATCAACAGGCGACGGATTGATCCTCGCTTACCGAGCGGGAGCGAAACTGAGGGATATGGATTCGGTCCAGTATCATCCGACGGGTGCAGCCTATCCAGAAGCCATAGTGGGCTTATTGTGCACCGCAAAACTGAGAGGGCGAGGGGCACAGCCAGTAAATAGATTCGGTCAAGTGTTTGTTAATCCCTTTGAGCCTCGCGATGTGGAATCAGCCGTGTTCATTGAGGAGTGCTATGGAAAGAGCAAGGGGGTCGAGACGTCAACCGGGATGAGGGGAGTATGGCTTGATACACCTATGATTGACATACTTAACGGCGAAGGAACCACAGAAAAGGCGTTTCCAGCGATGCTTAGACAGTTCAATAGACAGGGTGTCGACATGAGAAAGGATCCCATCTTGGTGTTCCCCACCTTACATTTTCAGAATGGCGGAGTAGTAATAAATGTTATGGCAGAGACCACTGTTCCCGGTTTGTTCGCTGCAGGTGAAGTCACGGGCGGTCTCCATGGCAAAAACAGGTTGGTTGGAAATTCGTGGATGGAACTTCAAGTTTTCGGTAGGAGGGCAGGTATATACGCAGCTGAAAGGGCCAAGGAAGCGAAACTAGGCAAGTTGACGCTGAATCATTTAGTGAAGTACGAAGAAATGCTCAAAGAAGCGGGTATGGAGACTGAAAGAAAAAGCCCAGTCCTGCTCCCAGAGTACAGAGGGGAAAGAGCAATCTCCCACGCACTGGACATTTTTTGAATACAACGTGACCTAAACGGCCAATATTTCGTCACGCTCCAAATACTTCAATGAGAAAATGAGAAGGACAAGCCTAATCCCAAAAGTACTTGGTGCTAAATAAACATTCAAGCAACAGGCACATTTTGAGAAAAAATTGACGTAGAAATCTTAGGAGGTCAGATCTGAACGGTATCGAAACCTAATACCTACGTCTTCTCTGCTGCCTTCTTTTTGCCCAACAATCTCTGCAGTATACTGGTCTGTTGGGATCGGGTTCAAATGGAACTTCACATTCTTGACCACAATCAGCACAGACTGCCTTATGCATCTCTCGACTCTGTCTATACGACACTCAAGTTGCACCTCCTGTCATGGGTTCAACCAAGAACTAGCATTCCTTCAGGAATTCTAATTCTTGCGTATCTCTTCAGTTAACGATTGACCTTATAAATTTATTGTAGATGAAAACCTGCTTGCGCGCACCAATCCGCATGGATAGAGAAAGACAAGACTTTTCCAAGCGAGTGTTCAACGCAAATTGATTTGGGGCGCTTTTTTGGGGTTTGAAGAGGCTTGCTGAAAAGAGAAAGGAGTTCCTTACGTTCTGTTAAGAAATGATACCCCTTCAAGCCTTTCCAAAGCGAGCCCCGAATCAATGATAGTTCACGAGCCCTAGGAGTCGCCATCCTCTCTTGTGCTAAGGAACATTTTTATGAATTACTAGTATATAAGATTTAATCATATTTGCTTACTATTGCAACGTTTTTTGTTAGTTTTCTTTGAAAAAACCAAATGAAATGTTAGGAGTTTTGACGCTGGATTTCTGGTACACGTGTGTTTCTGCAGTAAGATTGCAAAATAAGGAAGAATCTATGTTTTCACGCTTGGAATGCTGCGAAAATGGGTTAGAGACATGGCAAAGCTTAATCAATTGCTTCTTTGCGCATGCGCCATTCGGCTAGCTGCCTACTTTTTGCGGCTTTTTCAAGCGAGGCTACAGGGCTTTGAAAGCCTCAAACCATCGCGTGTAAGATCCTACCATATCTAGCGAAACACTGGGCTTTCTTTCTCCCAGTATCTGTTCAAAGTCTTTTGTGGATATGGGCCTCGGCTGAGCTTGTTTATTGTTTGCCTCACCCGATTCGAAGAGTTCGCCGATGACCTTTAGGTGCGCAGACTGACATATGTCGCGTATGTCGCTTCCAGAGAATCCTTCAGATAATCGGGCTAGCTTGTGCAGATCCGTGTCTGGAGCCATCCTTAGGTTGCTGGTGTAAAGCTTGAACATGTCAAGGCGAGCCAAGTGGTCAGGCAAAGGAACCAAGATTCGTTTCTGAAATCTCCTTATGAATGGCCAGTCCAAATCCCATGGCTTGTTGCTGGCTCCAATAACATACACGTGGATCTTCTTTCCCTTATCTATCACGCCGTCCATTTCCTTGAGAAACTGGTTGCGCACCCTGACTTCGCCGCCCACTTCGCTTGAGTGCATGCCTATCAGCGAATCGAGTTCATCGATGAAGACGATGACTGGGCGTCCGTTGTTGACTGATTTTCTGGCTGAGGTGAAGAGTCTGGCAACGTTTTGTTCGGCTTCTCCCAGCCACTTGGACATGACGGACGCTGCGTCGACTGAAACAAATGCTGCGTCGATCTCTGTAGCTACGGCGGCGGCCAACAAGGTTTTTCCGCACCCTGGTGGTCCGAACAGCAGGATTCCTCTTGGCCATCCTAAAGGAAACAGATCAGGCCTTTGAACCGGATAGACTATAGCTTCTTTTACGGCTTTCTTTGCCAGTTCCAGACCTACAACTTCTTCCCACTTCACACTCGGTTTTTCTTTGAGCACTAGTTCATCAAAGCTCGCCTTTTCGACCTGTGAAGGCACCGTTGCATCGGGCATTTGTTTTTCAAGCTGTGGCTCGATTGGTCCAACACCCTGCAAGCTCTGTATTCTTTGTTGGTATGCCATTGCTCTTTGAATGTAGACCTTGTTCAACCCGTATTCGGGATATAACTGGACTAGTTTTAGGAGGGATTCAATGGCTTTTTGGTACATAGTGATGGCCATTCCTCTGGCACCCTGCTTGTCGAGGCGAACGGCTTCCAGTGCGTAGCTGGTTGCTGCCTTTTCAAGTTCATGAGAGGCGCTCATGTCTGATCACTGCTGAATTCTTATTTTTCCCTCTTGGCCCAGTTTCTCTAGTGTCTCCACTACATCATTGAACGGAACGTTTAGCTCATTTGCGCACTGAACCGTGTCAATTTCACCCTTGTTCTTCTTCACGTAATCTAACAGAGCATCTTCTAGGGATGAGGACTCCTTGATGGTAAGGGAAACGCTTTGCATTTTCAGGTCCTTGTAAGAGAAATACTCCTTAGGTTTTCGCTCTGGATTATGAACCTGACAACTGGCGGCTAGTGCAACCATTTGCCTCATCTCCCTCTTGGGTTCAACTTTTTCTTTGGCGATGATAGGAGCAGGCGGTTCAGGAAGTTTCTCTGTCAACCTTTCTTCTAGGAACGCAGAAGCTTCTTTGAGTATTTCCTCGCCGGCCGGAGTCTTCACTTCTATAGGCGCGACGGTTCGCAAGGAACTAATTCTTGTGATGGCCATTGTCTCGCTAATAGTGTCATTCACCCTTTCCAGTTCCCGTCCCATTTCAGGCATAACCCTGACGAGACGCTCTGTAAGGCTTTTGAGGTTTCTAAGTGAGGGAAGTAGGTCAACCATGATGTCGCCTAGTTCTCTAATTGTTTCGAGTCTCAGGATGATGCGCTCTATAGCAAGCTGGGTCTGCGCGAGCATGTTGATTAGTTTTCTAACTTCAGCCAGCTCATTGGCGCAGATTATTGCCCGGTCTCCGTTTTTCCCCTTGATCGCCCAAATGCATTTACCGAAGAGAGCCTTATCCCTCTCGCGAAGTCGAATAGTGACTTGTTCCAGCTTTATTTGCTGAAACTTCAATTTGCCTATCGACTTAAAAACTACGTCCTTTAGCGGTGGGGGAGAGCGGAAAAGACTCTTGACCACAATCCACCGCCTGTCCCGAAGCCTAAGAGCTCTGTTTTTCTGCGTCTCTAACGTGAACTACAACTGGGGGTTCAGGGAGTGAGGTGGACTCTGGAAGTGATGCCTCATGAGGAGCAGCATCGGAGGGAACAGTTTCTTTCTCTTCATCAGTCTGTGCTGTAGTTGTGGTGGTGTCTCCGAGAACTATGTTGGACAACTGGCTTCTCATGGTTTCTAAGTCGTTTTTTTCAGCGTTTGCTGTTTTCAAGCCTTCTTGTATCATTGCCATGGCCGTTTGGTATGATTCATCGTTGATTTTGCCGATTTCTCGTTCGATCTCTAGGTGAATTAGAGCTGAGTTAAGCTCCTTGATCTGTTGGGCACACTTGACGATTTGTTCTTCTACGTCTTTTTGGATCTCCTCAGCATCTGTTTTCAATTGGTTTAGGGCACCTTCAAAGCTTTCGTGGAGTTCTTGGAAAATTTCTGGGGAGACTTTCTGTTTCTCTAAAAGCTCATTTAGAGCTTGGTTTTTCCTCCAGATGAGGGGTATCTCGTTGCAGAGAGCTTTCACCCTAAACTTGATCAGTGGCAAGAACACAATGTCGTCGCCAGACATTCTGATTTGATCATTCGGATACCTGGAGAATCCTCCGTCCTCATGTTGAATGAAAACTCCGTTAATACGACCGCTCGGGCTAATTGCGAGGGATGCTATTCGCCCAATCTGCCGTCCGTATTCGTCCATAACAGGTTTGCCAATAAATAGAGAGGGATTGGAAGATGACTTGACCATAGCGTCACCCACTGTGTTGAATGTCTACTGCTTTGCAGAGAGGCTTCAGGCTTCAGTTAGAGTCTTCTCGCCAACTGCTGGCATGCCTGCGGGCAACTCTGGGAATTTTTCCTTGATCTTCTGTTCCGCAACTGTGGCTGCTTCGGTTAGAATCTTTTGAGCGTCTTCGTTGGCTGTCTCGAAGTTTATGCTTAGTCCGGTGCTCTGACCGGCATCTATGATTATGCCACTGAGCAGGTTTCCGATTTGTCCAAGCTCTCTTTCAGCTTCGGGAAAGATAGCTGACATTCCGTTTCTGACGCCCCGCAACACTCCAACTGCTGGGGCAAGCGTGCTTACGACGTCACCGAGCTCTGAGACTGTGCTCAATCTGAGGGCTATCTGTTCTAATGCGAGCCTCGCATGCATGATCATTCTTTCCATCTTGCGTATCTCAGCTAGTTCGTTGGCGAAAACGTTGGCGCGTGGCATGTCATGTTTCGAGTATGCGTCAACGATTCGTTTAAAGATGGTTTTGTCACGCTCTGAAAAGCGGTCAGTTGCCTTGTCCAGCCTTTGAATCTGCATTTCAATTCGTCTAACGGCGAAGTCGAGGCGTGGTTTCAATGGACCTGGAGGTCGAACGGCTTCCTTGAGTCTTTGCGTTAAAGGTTCATCTCCATAATCTTTTTCCCATTTTTTAGCGAATTTCTCGGACATTTTCGATTCCTCTAAAGAGATGAAGGCGTTTTTTAACATATTATACCATTTTTAATATGCTTGAAACATTCGAGTATACATATGGCACTATATCCCGATTTTCTCTGTGTTTTGTGCTTTAAACTCTACATGCAAAGAGAACCTGACTGCTTTCGCTTCAATAGACAGAACTGTGTAAGTTAAACTCAAAAGGGCGAACATCGAAATGTAGGGCAAGGTGACAAAAATGAGTGAAAGAATAAAAGTGCTAGGAATATTTGCGATCTTGGGATTCGTAGCTGGGGTAATAGCTAACTTCAGTTACCACCATGTACTGCCAGTGATCCTTTCGATATTTCCAGAAGTACTTAGTGTTGAATGGGTTCTGTCAGGGTTGGCCGGTGCCTTTCTAACAATGGGCGTAGTGATGGTTTGGGCGTACGCAAGCAAACCCGCTAAAGCATAGACTCCTCTTTTCTAATCTAAGTTATTCTCTTTCCTAGTACTGCTGAGTTTGTCAGTCTCGGCTATACACCGTCTAGGTTCTTCCATATTTCCTGAACAACAGTATACCTAAGAACAGCGATGTTACACTGCAGATTGATACTACCAAAAGGTCCAGCAATATCGTTGGACTTGACAGCGGCGCGCCTCTCAAGAACAGCGATGTTAATGCGTCAGTTACATAATAGCTGGGCACGAACTTGCCAGCTGCTTGAGCACTTGGAGACAGGGCAAATCCTACGAATGTACCTAGAAACATTTGTGGCATTATGAATATGAATGACAGTCCTGTAGCTGCTCCAGAAGACTTTGCTATTGTAGCCGTGATCAGACCAAATCCGACATTACACAATGAGAAAAGCGATACTATGATGAACGCCATGGCAAAGCTGGATGCGTCGCCGTTCGGACGATAGCCTACAAGATGAGCCATCGCGAAAACAAGGGCTACTTGGACTAGGGCTGTTACCGTATTTGAGATCATCTGGCTCATCATAAACTCTGTGGGCGTGGTAGGTGTGGTGTTGATTCTTCTGAGCAATCCGTTTTCTCGGTCGGTGGTGAACGATTGGGCTACTGTCATCGTGAGAAAGATTGCGGCATAGGCAAATATTCCTGGCGCCATGTAATCAAACATTGTGAGCTTGCTAGCTTGAACTAAAGATGGGCTTCCAATTTGAATTGGCCTTGGGACCGAGATCGGCCTGCCTGCGTAGATGGTTACTTCAAGAACTTGCTGTATAATTGGTGGAATCGCCTGAGTTGCAAAAAGGGACCCACTGTCGAGATACAATTGAAGCGTTGTGTTCACCCAGAGGCTTGGGTCTGTTGATGCCTTCCAGAAGGAATCACAACTTTGCCCAAAGTTTTCAGGTATCAGCAGGACGGCTTGAATTTTCCCCTGAATCAAATCTTCTTGCGCCATCTCATTGTCAGAATAGTCACTTATTTTCAAAATCTCCGCATTAGTGAGGTTCCCGATGAAATGCTGCGACCACTGTTGATAAGGTCCTGCTGAACCCGTATTGATTACTCCGATCTCATATGTGGTTGACTGGGTGCCGCCAATTGTGCCAAAAGAAGCTCCGAATGCTAAAGTGAGAATAACCGGGAAGAGAATGATCAAGAACAGTATCGCGGGTTCTCTGATCAGTTTCTTTAGATCTTTTTTTACAAGCGAAGACACGCGTTGAGAGTTCAATCTACAATTCCTCTCTTATCCTTCTACCGGTCAGCTGGATGAAGACTTCCTCTAGGTTTTTCGCTTCGAACTTGGCCTTGAGCTGCGCTGGCGAACCGAGAGCGATGAGCTTTCCGTAGTCTATTATGCCAACCCTGTCGCAGAGCTCCTCAGCTTCCTCCATGTAGTGCGTCGTCAGAACAACCGTTTTATCCCGCTTTCTCAGCTCCCTTATGAAGTCCCAGACGGCGCGGCGAGATTGAGGATCCATACCAACTGTAGGTTCATCCAGAAAAGCTATTTCCGGATCATGTACCAAAGCCATTATGAGGTTTATTCGACGCCTCATGCCTCCACTATATTTTCCAACCTGTCGTTTGGCATCTTCCAACAATCCCATTTTAGTGAGAAGGCCATCTGCATTCTTCTTCAGTTTCTCCTTTGGCATTGCATGAAGGTTTCCGAAGAGTTCTACATTTTCTCTGCCAGTGAGATACAAAAACACCGCTGTGTCCTGTGGGCAGACGCCTATCAACTGTTTAACTTTGTGCGGTTCCTTCCAGACATCATAGCCACCTACACTAATTGAACCACTTGTTGGTTCCGAAAGACCGCTGAGAACATTAATGGTAGTGGTTTTTCCTGCTCCGTTTGGTCCGAGTAATCCGAAAAGCTCTGCTTTTTCCACTGTTAGGCTAAGTCCATCCACTGCAGTAACGTCTTCAAATTCTTTGGTCAAGTTGTCGATGATTATTGCCGCCTCTTTCAACGTCATCACGTACTTCTGATTTGGCTGTCAAAAATATATTATTATGCCATCAAACACGCAGGAGGCAGGGTTTAAACCAACGTGAAAGCGAGATATCTACAAAAATCCCGCGCTCGCCCATATGCCTCATGACTTGTCCCGCAGGCGCCATCGATCTAGTTGAAAGAAGGCCTATAGGTCGATCCACGCCGAAACACACGCCTTATATATTATGAGCCAATCTGAACCTAGAGGAATCGCGAGTTATGTGCGCGCAATAATCAGGATTCCAAGCCACTCGGAGGTGTTCTTCTGGCGTTTGGGCGATTAGTGCTGTTATCTGACGATGAGATTGGAAGTATACATGAAACAAGTTTGAAAATACTGGAAGAAATTGGAATGAGTCCTCAGCAGGAAAGTGCAGAGTATGCTTGCTGAGAATGGCGCAGAAGTGGATTCCACCCATTCCATTGTGAAGATTCCAAGCTCTCTCGTAGAAGAAGCAGTTAAGAAAGCTCCAAAGGAAATAATTCTGTGCGGGAGAGATCCAAAATTCGACCTTAAACTTCCCTCAAAAGATTTTACTTTTATTGCTACAAGCGGCTACGCGAGCTTCATGAGAGATCTGGAAACTGGAGAAAAGAGAATGATGAAAACATCTGATTTAAGAAATTTTGCCATTCTGAGTGACTATCTTGACGGAGTTGATTTCTTCGACTCTATTGTAGCTCCTACGGAACTACCACCTCCTGTTCAAACCGTTTACGGCCTAGCCATCTCATTTGAACACACAGAAAAGCACGTTCTGAATAGAGCGCTCAATGAGAGACAAGCAAAATGGCAGATTAAGTTGGCGTCTGCCGTTGTCGGTGGCAAAGAGAAACTAAGAAAACGACCTATATTCTGTTCGGTGAATTGCCCTGTTAGTCCTCTTGTTTTCGAGGAAGGCTCATCTGAGGCTATGGTTGAGTTGGCTAGGGCTGGAGTTCCGATTGTTCCCATGTCTATGGCTTTATGTGGCAGTACAGCTCCGGCAACGATTGCAGGAACATTGACAATAATTAACAGTGAAAACCTTGGCTCTCTAGTTATCCTTGAATGCGCAAGCCCAAGCGCTCCGATGATCTACTGTGCCGAATCATCGTCAGCAGACATGAGAACGGGCGAAATCAACTATCAAGCACCGGAATTTCCTCTCATTGCGGCAGGAGCCACTCAGATGGCACGGCTGTACAAGCTTCCTTGCTATACAACAGGTATAGGGATGGATAAGACTCCGAATGATTGGGATTCTCTCGTTTTGGCTTCCAAAAGGCTGGCCCTTTCGCAGCTAGCCCGCGGCGATATTTCCTCTGGCTTAGGTTCCCTAGAAAACGCTGAAAGCGCGGCACTAGAGCAGATGCTACTTGACTTTGAGGCATGGGAACAGGCCAAGGCTTATCTCCGTCAATTCAATGTTGACAAAGAGACCTTGGGGTTCGATGCCATCAGCGAGGTTGGTCCAGGAGGTAACTTCTTGGGAATTAGGCATACTTTAGAACACTTCCAACAAGAAATGTGGCTCAAAAAAGAGGCTTCAATCCTGCCCTCGACAGATGGTTCCATCGTCGAAAGAGCAAAGGAAAAGGTCAGGCAAATACTTTCATCCCATATGCCAACTCAGCTCGATGAGGAGGTGACGAAAGAAATAAACAATATTCTCCGGGACTGTAAAAGAGACGTGTTGTGAGGTTTGATATGTTCATCGGTGGGCATATCACGCGATTTTCCCAGAAGAACCTTCTTTTGCTTGCTGCTCCATTTCATATTGTCGCGCGCGCTGAACCCGCATGCGCATGTTTCTTCAATAGTGGATTTTACTATCAGCTCAATGCTTTGGTCATTTTGCGATAGGCTTTAGCCATCTCAGTTTTCTTCGCTGGATTCTTTTCTCTGTCAATTCGTTGTCTTATTGCACGCAATTCATTTTTCAGGTTCCTGATCAGTTCCCTTTCCAAGGTTATAGTTCACCTCCCCACGACGGGACTCCAGTGCCATTTTACTGAGCTGCGATTTCGGTTTCATCAGATTTAACTTCTATGAAACGGGAGTCTGTATTCGGAGTAACCATGCTATTTGATACCCTTGGAACGTGCGGAGATATTGTCAAGTCAGTATTCTTCTAGTTTTTTCCTGTCGTTCTTTCTCAGTCACTATCCTAGGTCGTGTGATATTCTGTTTTGTTTGTGCAACAAATTTTTTATGCCTCTTTTTCAGGCATAACATTTCACTTGGGATATATGCGTTTGGAGTTCTTTTGATGCCGAGTAGGTTTGGAGCAAAGCTAGGGTTATCTAGTAGTTTTCTGATTAGAAGTGAGATAGATATTATGGCAAGTATTTTGAATGAGGCACGTAAAGGAGCAAGAAAGACGCGCATCATGTATAAATGTAACCTCAGCTATAAGCAACTTCAAACATACTTGAAGCTTCTTACAGGGTTGGACCTGATAGTTTTTGTCTCAAAAAAAGGAAACAACACAACAGGTTTTTTCAAGATTTCAGGGAAGGGCGTTGAATTCCTTGATGCCTACCGTAAGCTCAAGGTTCTCATGACTTGAAATCCACGTGTGCACGTGCTGCAAACGTCTTCATAACGGCACAGTGCAACGATTGTATGACTCGGCTCTTGGTTTACGGGACTTCGTGAGATGACAGAATAATTCGCGAAACTCTATAGCATGAAGACCTTTGTCATTTGTCTTGCGAGCGCTTGTCAAGTCTGCGCGCCGTAAATCAAACCCAAAAACATTATGCAAGAGAGGGATTAAACGCGCGAGAGCGAAAATTCGATCAAAACATTGGTATCATCTTTCAACTACAATAAGGTCATTCGGAATTTTACCTAGGATTCTCGCCTGTTTTTCCGTAAAGACCAGCGTGTTGATTTGATATGATACTCCAGCTTTGTGTGGAAGATAGAAATTGCTCTCGTAGTTGACAACTGTTCCTGGGACAAACAGCTGATCTCCCGCAGCAAGATCCAGGTCAAAAACAAACTCGCCCACCCAATCAGGAGGGAATGCTATTCCAAGTTCGTAGCCGCCGACCCACCATCTATCCTGCGATATCCCAGTCTCTTGATAGTATGCCTTCATCTTGTGGTTTAATTCAGAGACTGGCAAATTTGGTCTGATCAAATCGCCGAGTACTTCAAACGCTCTTGCTGATAATCCAACAACTTTTGCTACGTCAGAATTTGGCTTTCCCATTGAAAGGCTTCGAGCTATATCGCCATGGTATCGATTATAAACGCCGCAGATGTCAACGTTGACAATCTCTCCTTTCTGAATCTTTTTTCGGCTTGCTAGCGCGTGCAGACAGGCACTTTTAGGCCCGGAGGTAACGAGAACAGGAATTCCCGGATTCTCGCCTCCTGCTTTTGCCATTGCATGGACTATCTCGCCGTAGACTTGGAGTTCAGTCATTCCTGGTCTTATTGATTCAATCGCAGCTTTCATGCCGATTTCTGCGATTTGTATCGCTTTTTCTACATAGGCGATCTCTTGAGGAGACTTGACGGCACGAGCCTCCTTTACAATATCCGTTCCGTCAACCACTCTGCAGCCTTCTTTTTCCAACGCCGACTGAACTAATTCACTAACCGCTCGATGTGGTCGATAGCTTCGCATTTCAAGGCCGACGGTTCCGGGAAGCCATCCTCCCTTCTTCAGTTCTTGTACAATCCAAGAAAGCATCTCAGTGGTTTCCGCTGTCTCTCGATATATTCTAATGTCAGGAGATACAGTAGTATAGCGGCATAAGATCTCTTCCTCTTCTGTGTCGAAGTGTATGAAGTCGTCATGATCCACATGAATGGCAATTCCGCTGACAGGTGGCCATATCTTGGGGCTTTGAGCTTGATACCATTCCGCTTGATATCCGCTTATGAAAAAAAGGCTCTCTGGAGCTGACAAAAAGAGAAGATCGATCTTCTCTTGGGCCATTATCTCACAGACTCGACCTAGCCGCTTTCGATATTCGTTTTGAGAGAAAGGAACTTCTTTTCGCGGCGAACAATGTTTGAGAATCATTTCCTTGGAGCTATTCTCACCAGTCATCTTTTCCCTCCAAAGAGATTTTGTCTCTCAACCTGTTGCAAAACCTGATTCTCTGCAACTAGAACCCTTTTCGCATAAAAACATTATTCATCTATCGCACGCGCATCACGTACTTTTGAACAATCTCACTGTGCACGCGTTATGTTCCTCAAACCCACATACTCACAAAACATCGGAAACAGCGATACTTTACGTGGTGAGTGTGCCGAATGTGGAAGGCCTCCTCTCCAGGTTTCAAATTCTCGCTGCACTTATCGCACTTCAATCCTTGTTTAGGTCTGCGACCACTTTTGCGAACCTTGATTTTGCGCCAAGGCATAAATTCTTCTCTCAGGATGTTTATCGCGTACACAAATATTTAAAGTTGTGTTGCTGTTGTGTCACAGTCACACGTGCTTGAAAGCACGCAAACTTCCTGGTAAATGCCAAAATATGCTCTAAATCATTCGTCTTATGAGGGCGTTTATGGCCTCTCCTCTATATCCGGTTACGCCACCAGTAATGTAGCTTTTTTTCACTTTTCCTTTGAATCCCTTTTTTGGCGGGTGAAGGCGAAACATGGGCTTTATGTTTGGAAGGTTGCTGTATTCAACCGTTGTTTTTTGTATGGCTTCAGCCAAGTCGCCTAGAGATTTGTAGCCTGCCTTTTTGATGTATTCGTCGCTTAGTTTTTTGTTACCAATGACTCTGCCTCTTTCCTTAAGTAGGAGTGTCACAGTCTCTTTCGAAATCTCCCCCCAAGTAATGTGGTCTTTCGCCTTACGCAGCATGCCGAGGTAGGATGGACGATTGTCGATTAGGGTGGCGTGGCAGTTGCGGGTCAGGTGAAGCATTTGCAGTGTCTCCTCTACTTCTCGAAAAACGTCGCTGATTCCGCGAACTCGAATTATGGCCAAGCATTTTCGTTTTTCTTTCATCTATTTTACCCACTCTGCCGGCGTTATGAGATCATAGGTTTTTCGAAGAGCTTGAAAGACAGCGCAGGCGAAGGAAGGAACAGTTCTAGTAGAACCATAGCTTCTTGTCCAACAATCTTTGACGCCGGCGAGTCCCAAGATGACTTTACCCACTTCATTCGCGACAACACCTAGGCCGCGGGGACCTGGAATGAGTGCGATTTCCACTCCGCCGCACTTCCCGCGAATCTCAAAAGGAAGAGAATGTGGCTTCCCACAAGCGCACTGCCAGCTTCCACAACCTCGTCGAACAAGCGTTATTTTGAGACGTGCATCCATAGCAGCCTTTTCAATGGCGGTACGCACTTGTCGTGCGCTTCTTGAGCCCAGACCTATATATCCGTCACGGTTTCCAACAGCCACGGTGGCTTTGAACTGAGATTTTTCACCTGCGTCCGTCTGTTTTTGCACAAGGTTTATGTTGACAACTTCTTCTTGGAGGTCTGGGATGAGTACGTCTACTATTTGGGGTTCGCGTATTTTCAGTCCTTCTGTAAAGACTTCTTCCATGGAGGAGATGCTGCCTTCTAGGATCATTTTCCCGAGTTTTGTACGAGGTTTCCATTCTTCTTCGAGGGTTGTCATGTTTTCTTCTCCTTAAATGAAAAGGAGATTTCCTCTCTTACTGTAGAGAAGTGTTCAGGGAGCTGTTCAGCACGTAGGCTTCTAGACAGGTACTCAGCGAACCTCTTTTCATAGGCTTCTGGATCTAGTGACAACTGTTTTGCGTATTCGGCAATGTGGTGTCCTTGGATTCTTGTTTCGTCAGGTAATATGTCTTCTTTGTGTGGGATTGTGACACCTGCGTCGAGGATGCCTTTCAGAGCGGCGAAGACTCGTGCGCCTTTTGAGGGTGACTGTAGGCCCATGTCCAGAACCGCGGTTTTCACATTGTGCACTGTAGCTCTGTAGCCACATAGAAGTCCGGTTAGATAGGCGGCTGGAAGGTTTCCGCATCCTCCTTTCCATCCGTAGTTTTTTGTTAGTTCTTGCGAGTGGGCTGAGACGACTACTTCGTCTCCGGTTGTTTTGGCTTTGATGATTTGGATCCATGTATGTTTCTGGGTCCCTCTTACTACCAGCCTAGGTTGTCTTGATATTATGAGGGCTTTTCTTGCTTGATAATTGGTTTTTCCTTGTCTTCGTCTTCGGAAAGGAACGCGGTACGTGGGGCCTTTCGCCATGGTCCAATTTCCTTCTTTTGGTCTTCCTAGGTTGTCTGTTTTTCACTTGTGTGGATGCAGTTGAACTTATAAAGTTTCTTTCTCTTTCTGTGCGTTCTTACATGTTCTCGGTCCTGCCAAGGATTGCTAAAATTTGTGTGTAACTAAATTTTGATACCCCCTACCTCCTACCCGTTTTTTTGATATGCGTGCGCACAGGATAATGAACGAAGAAAAAACTCTATTGCTCTGCGTGCCGAGACGAGATTTCCAAAGGAGAGTACAAGCAGTATGACGATCTTTGTTTGCGATACGCTAGAAAGACCAGATTGTGGAAGAATGCGGATTCGAAGAGGACATAATCCTGACGACATAAGAAAACAGTTTGGAAACGTGAACACAAAACTCGTCAAATATTGAAACTGTTGAAAAGAAATTGCGCGTATGGAGCTCCATTCTGCGAGGAATGTGCAATCATCGGAATACTTTCTACATGCGTCGAACTCTGGGAACCTGAAATATATTTGGAGAAAAAGGAGGAAGATCATCTAAAAATGAGTAGCGGCAGGTTATCTTTTTCTTCCTAGGGCACGAGTTTCTATGTAACGCTCTAATTCGGCTATCGATTCGAAAACTCCGCTGCCCGCCATGGCATAGAGTCGACGATAAACACTTTCTGAGATAACACGATTTGCCTTCATGTCACGCAGTTTCTTCCGCAAAGCCCTGATTCTTACCATCCAAGCTTGCTTTTTAGAAATCCTCGCTCTATCAGATCCACCCTTTCGCCCAGGCCCCCTACCTAACCCTCTCCTCCTCTTCTCTTGCAAGACCTTTGCTCGACTGCGACTCACACCCTGCTTGGGGCGGCTCTGAATTGCCCCCTCATGAATCAACTTTCGAATCTCCTCTCTAGTAATCGCCGCCTCAACATCATCGATCCGCTCAGGGTCAATCCAAATCCGACCCTCACCAACCTTCAAAAGCTCGGCAGCCAAGCGACGTTGACTCCTAAGACTCACCTCTACTCTTCACTCTCCTCAGCGGATTCCGTCTCCTCCTCTTCCTCTATACGTTCCTCCTCCTCAAGTTCTTCCTCAACAGCTTCTTCAGCCACTCTCGGATTGAGAACGTGGATTCCCAACTCGTCAGCCTTGGCCAAAATCTCAACTCTCTTCCTAGCTCCAACTGTGCGACCGATTCTAGCAGCTTGCGTCTCAGGGTCAACCCCACTGACGTCATCTATGTTTCGAACGAGAACCTCAATGTATCCGGAAGGATGAAGCCTCCTCGTCTCCTTGGGGCCTCGATAACCAATCGCTGGGGATTTGGGCCAACCTTTTACTTTCTTGCGCATTTTGCTGTCCAAGCCGCGGGGTTTTCTCCAGCTCTCATCTACTCGTTTGTACCGCCAACTCTCCTGCCGCCTAAAGTGGGGTTTCCTGCTCTTGACGCGCTTCCGCCCGGCTAGAGCTCGTTCTCTGGCAGACTTCACTGGCTTTTCCTCTTTCTTCACGCTTCCATCCCTTCGTACTGCTCATAGACATAGATGCCGTCGAGAAACACCCGTGGATCCTTGTTCTTAACTTTCGTTGCTCTCTCAATGTTTGCGGCTGTTTGACTGACGTCTTCGATGCTGATTCCTTGGATAACCACGTCTTCACCCTTTACCGCAATCTTGGCGTCCCCCATTATCTTAGCCGCGCGTGAGCTTCGTTCTCCAGTGAAGTTTTCTATGGCTACCGTTTTTTCTTTGACCTTGACTGATATTGGGAAGTGGGAGAACACAATTTTCAACTTGTACGTAAAGCCTTTGGTTACACCTGTTATCATGTTTTTGATATGGGAAGAGATGGTTCCTACAAGGGCTGCCTCCTTTTTGCGAGGCCATTTCGTCTGGACCTTAACCAAATTGCCCTCTAATAATATAGATATGGGAGCGTGAGAAAAGTCCCGTGTCAACGTTCCCTTTTCGCCGGTAGCCGTCACAATCCTTCCCTCCACCGTGACATCCACGCCCTCGGGGACTTCAATTGATTTCACTGCTTCTATGGCACGCATCTTCAACCACTCTTTTAATAGATGAACGCTAGAAGTCGCCCGCCTATCTTTTTCTCTTTAGCCTCCTGATGGGACAACACCCCATGAGAGGTGGAGACCACGAGGACGCCAATGTTCCTAGATGGAAGAAAACGCCTCTCAAATATTTCAAACTCGTCTGCCTTCACAGAAAAACGTGGCTTTACGGCGCCGCATTTGTTCACGCGTCCGAGGAGCTGCACCTTGAACTTTCCTGAGCGTCCATCGTCCACAAATTCAAACTCGCCAATGTAGCCGCTCAGTTGCATCACTCTCAAAGTCTTTCCCAGAAGCTTGGAGGCTGGGCCGATTACACATTCCGGCTTGTTTCGCATCTCGTTGTTCATGATGGTTGTCAAGCCGTTTGCCAGCGTGTCTGTCATTGTCAAACCGTCGACCTCCTACTCATACTTCTTGAAGCCAAGTTTTTTGGCGATTTCTCTGAAGCATTGACGACACAGGTTTAACCCGTATCTGCGAACTACCGGACCGTAGGAACCGCATCGCCTGCACGGTCGACTGCCTTTGCCGTATTTCCGCTCCTTCTTGGGCTTCTGTTTTACCAAGCTAAATCACCGTTATATGATCTCTACCCCAAACTCGTCTTTAATAAACAAGGCTGCCTCATTGCGGTTTAATAGATGGCGTAGCCCGATCTTAGATCTGGCGTGACGTCGTCGCTTGACGCGGTATCCTGGTCTGCCAAAAGTAACTGAAACGTCCATGCCGTGTATACCAAGTTCTGGCATGTACTTGGTGCCCGGTATCTCAATGTGTTCCTTAATGCCAAAAGAGAAGTTGCCGTAAGTATCAAAACGATTCTTTGATAGCTTATTGTCAACAGCTTGAAAGGCTTTCTTCAGAAAATCTGTTGCTTTCTGTCCTCGAAGAGTCACGATGCAAGCGATTGGTTCCCCTTTTCTGATGCCAAAATCCCGTATGGTTTGTTTGGCCTTTCGCTTGGAAGGCTTCTGTCGTGTTAGTTGTTCCAAGATCTTTGCTGCTCTTTCAAGTACTTCTCCAGACTTTCCCACAGACATGTTCACGGTTACTTTTTCAATTCTAGGTTTGAGCATAGGATTTTTTTCCCATGTATCAGGTGCCTCTTTTTCAGACAAATCATTCAGCCTCAGGGATGGATATGTATGGCTCGATGTCGCCGATGACGAATATAAGATCTAGGGTCGTTTGAAAATGTTTGCCGCTGGTGTCCTCGATAGTGACGAGTCGGCTTCTACGCTTCTGACCTGGTCTTTCTTCGATGGTAACGATCTTGCCGTGTCTGCCCGCGTTTTTGCCTCCAATGATTATCGCTTGAGCTCCTTCAGCTAATTTCGTGTGTCCAATAATTTCTTGATCTGGAATAGTGATTTTCAGAGTATCCATTGAATGGTAAACGTCTTCTTCAGGTCTTCTAGCGTCCTTTATCTTGATCAACAAGTTTCTTCCGTCATGTAGATTAAGTTGTATGTGTCCTCCGTCGACGACTGTTTTGCTTTCAATTCGACATAATTTGAATCCTGTCTCATCCTTTTTGATTGGGTGAAGAGTTAGTCCCTTTCTAGTGGGCAGAATTCGATAGGCCTTCTCTGCGTCCTGAATGGAGATTACATCCATTAAGCCTGCTGGAAAAAGCTCGTTCCGCCCAACTTTTCCGTCTACTATTATCTTTTCTTGCGAAATTATTGTCTTGGCTTCCCTTCGTGTCTTGGCAAACCCAAGTAAATCGCGGACTATGAGTGCAAGTGGCAAACAACTGGGGATTGGATGGGGCCCTGGCTTGGGCTTAACTGTCCAAATGAACTCTTTTCTGTGAATGGGCCATATTTTTGGTGCGGGTTTTCGTTTCAGATGTTTCTTTTCACCTTTTTTCCCCAAAACTTACGTTCCTCCAGATTCCGCGACTTTTTTCTGCGTTCTCTTCCTTCTTTTGCGTTTCCTTTTCGAAGGTTCCGGTTTTACCTTTTCCACAACTTCTTCAGCTATTTTTTCCTTCTCGGCGACTCCGCCTTTTCGCTTCAAGATTTTCCTTCGCCATTTGTCGTCGAGGTTAAGACGAGTAATCGTAACCTTTGAGGGATGAATTGGAGCGAGTGCGGTGCTTCCATCCACCTTCTCCCGGGTCACTCCTTCCACGAAGATTCTGTACTCTTTTCGGTCAACCCCCGTGACTTTTCCCTCAAATCCCTTGTAGTCTCCTCTCACAACCCGAACGGTGTCACCTGCTCTCACAGGAATTGAATTGGTATTGTGTGACGACTCTAAATCAGGTGAAAGCGGTGCGGAAAATCGCCTGTATCGTTTGTGCAAAGGATCTTGATACAGGTTTTTTCGCTGTTTTCTGGGTTTGGTTGTTTTCACGTCTTCCACCTCTTACACGATGATGCTTGATGCGCTTGCTATCCTAGGCCATCGTTCTGCCGCTTCCCTTGCTACTGGTCCTCGAATCTCTGAGCCGCGCATTTCACCTTCTGGGGTAATTATGACTGCTGCGTTATCTTCGAATTGAACCCATGCGCCGTCAGCGCGTCGATAAGGCTTTGCTTGTCGAACCACAACCGCCTGAAAGATTTTTCTCCTCATGTCAGGTGTTCCCTTCCTCACCGAAACAACGATCATCTCTCCCACAGTAGCTGAAGGGACACGTCTCAGCCTCCCTTTATATCCTACAACCTGAATGACTCTCAACAATCGAGCCCCTGTGTTGTCGGTGCATTTGACAACGGAGCCGACGGGAAGACCCCTCGAAGTCTTAGGCCTCTGCCCTGCTACTCCCCTTGCTATCAAAGCGCGGGTTCTAGCTCTTGCCGCCACCTCGTCTTTCCTCCAGTTTCTCCACAACCGCGAAGGAGACGGATTTGCTTATGGGACGGCACTCAGCTATTTTGACCCTATTACCCTTTTTGGCGTTTATGCAGGGTGGATTATGAGCGGGCAAGTGACTATGTCTTCTTTCGTAACGTTTGAATTTCCGCGAGTAATTCAGATAGTCACGCCGTATGATGGCGGTTTTGTCCATCTTGGCGCTAATAACTATTCCTTCCAGAACACGCCCCCTGACGGAAAGGGTTCCGTGGAAGGGACAGTTTCGATCATTACAGGTTTTCTTGGGTTTTCTGAGAGAAAGAGCGCTCATTCACCATCTTCTCCTAAGCTTCTTCTTTATTCGGTCTTCAGGCCGTCCGATAATGGTTTTTCCATTGATCTCCACGGTTGTTCCGTTGGACATAGTAAAGTGGAAGACGGCCGTGTTCTTTGCAATTGTCTTGTTTTTGTTTCCATGAGTTATTACGAAGGTGTTACGAGTTTCGTTGATCACCTTCCCCTCAATGCCCACGACATTGGGATTCGAACTATTAACAACCTTAGCTTTTAGTCCAATGAACTCATGTTTGAGGATGATTGGCGTGAGCTTCACCTTCTCTCCCTCACTGAAAGATTCTCTTCGTTTTCGACGGTGAGAACGCGGGCGATTGTCTTGCGAAGTTCCCGCACACGAGCGGGATTCTCTATTGCTCCTCCAGCCTCTACCATCGTTCTCAGTCTTTGGAGTTCAGTTCGCAGTTCCATGAGCTTTTTTCGTCGGTCCTCTGAAGACATCGCTCGGATGTCTTTTGTTCTCAGGATTGGCATACTATTTCTCAGGCTCCTTGGTCTTTTTGGTTTTTTTGGTTTTTTTGGCTTTCTTGGCCTTTGTCTTGGTCTTCTCTGCTGTTTTAGGTTTTTTAGGTGTTTCAGTTGCCTCAGTGGTTTTAGGTTTTTTAGGTGTTTCAGTTGCCTCAGTGGTTTTAGGTTTTTTAGGTGTTTCAGTTGCCTCAGTGGTTTTAGGTTTTTTAGGTGTTTCAGTTGCCTCAGTGGTTTTAGGTTTTTTAGGTGTTTCAGTTGCCTCAGTGGTTTTAGGTTTTTTAGGTGTTTCAGTTGCCTCAGTGGCTTCAGCAGCTTCAGTTGCTTCAGTTACTTCCTCTTGTAGAATCTCTTCAGCCATGTGGACTTGGTCAGGAAATTTTGCGTCTGGGGGCATTATTCGTACTTTTACGCCCAAAATACCGGGTTTCAGCTGGACGGGTAATTCAGCTTTTCGTGCGTATTTCATGACGGGGTATCCGCTCTTTGGTAGATAGCCAGCGCGAAACTTTTCGTACCGAGCTCGATCGGTTCGCAGCTTTCCGCTGATGATTATTTCGGCGCCCAGTGCCCCAGCCTCCATTACACGGTTTAACGCCCAATAGCCAGCTCTTCGGTAGTGAACACCCCGCTTCAAGGCCGACGTCACACGTGCCGCTATGACATACGCGTTGAGTTCTGGAATTTCGATTTCAGCCACCGAAATCTGTGGATTCGGCAACTGAAACTTTTCTTCCAGTTGCTCTGCGAGCTGTCTTATGGTTTCTCCGCCTCGCCCAATGACCATACCTGGCCGCATGGTGTAGACTACTATGTGGGTGCCCAGTGGAGTTTTTGTTATGTCCACACCGCCGTATCCTGCTCTTTCAAATTCGTTTCTCAGGAACTCGTCAATTTTGGCTTTTTTCACAGACTCTTCTATGAAATGTTTAACCACTGACATCATGTTTCCTCCATTTGTTCCAAGATCAATTCTACGTGACAAAGGGTTTCAAAGCGAGGTGTAGCCCGGCCGAAAGCCCTTGGGATATACCTCTTAATTTTCATGCCTGGATATGCGGATGCGTGGATGATTCGAAGCCTTTCTATGTCAAGACCTTTGTATTCAGCATTTGCCTCGGCGCCTTCTAGTACCTCCAGAACTTTTTGAGCTGCCTTGACCGGATATCTGCCTGCGTAGGCTTTCTCCAGTCCATGTCGGTGTCCCACCTTTTTCTTGTGCCTGCGAAGGGGGATCGGCTTCTTCTTCAAAGTGACCTGACGAAGAAAGTCTCTGGCTTGGTCGAGTTTCATTCCCTTTATTGTTTTACAGACTTCTCTTGCCAGTTTAGGAGATACTCTAAGCTCACGTCCGCTGGCCTTCGCGGTCCTTTCAGGGTCGAGTTGCAGCACAGAGTATCCCCATTCTGGCATTTTAGATTTCTCCAACTGGCACTCAACAGAAAGGATGGAGCTTTATATGCTTTTTTATGCGAGTATATTTGATGTTGTGTCGTTTGAGTTTCTCTTTGCTGATAGTAAACCCTTATCTACGCGAAAGCTGGACCGGGCAGTGCAGCAGTTCCAGACGCTAGAAAAAGACAGAGAAAGGTGAAAAGGGCAAGGCAGATTCAAAGGTTTAAAAGGTTCCAAACCCAATTGAGGAGAGAAACCATCGAGTCCTATCAAAGAATGGACGGTGAATGATATACCACTAAAAATAACGTTCCTTGGAGGTGCAAGGGAAATTGGAAGAATAGCAGTGGCTTTTCGAACGGAGAAGACTCAGCTATTGTTAGACTACGGCATCTTGATGGGTCGCCCACCTGGTTTTCCTATGCATGTTCCACCCAAAGAAGTGGATGGTATTGTATTGTGCCACAGTCATTTGGATCACTCAGGTGCCATTCCAATTTTTCACATTCAGGAGAAGAAAGCCGTGTATGGAACCCAGCTATCTTTTGACATAGCTGAATTGTTGATTTCAGATCTAATCCATCTGACGGGTTACTACCTCCCTTACGAATACCTTGAGTTGCGCTCTATGCTGAGAAGTTGTGTTCCCCTAGATTACAGAAAGACACAAACCTTGGGAGACATCCACTTTGAGCTTTTAGATGCTGGGCACATACCAGGAAGCGCCCAAGCCTTGGTGGAGGCGAATGGAAAGAGGCTGCTCTACACAAGCGATTACAACTCCGACGACACGCGTCTTCTAAGTGGGGCGGACAGAGACTACGGAAGGCTCGACGCCTTGATCATCGAAAGCACCTACGCTAATGAGGATCATCGCAACAGAGCAACTTTGGAAAAGGAATTTGTGCAGCGCGTCACCGATGTGGTCGAGAGAGGTGGAACCGTTCTGGTTCCCGCCTTCAGCGTCGGTCGATCGCAAGAAATAGCTTGCATACTTGCTGCCCATCATTTTGAGTATCCGACAACAATGGATGGGATGGCTCGCAAAATCAATCGGATATTGATGAATCACACGGTGTACCTGCAGAATCCCATGCTCTTCAGGACTGCTATGCACTCTGCAACTTGGGTTGAGGGATGGAAGGATCGTAGGGTGGCGGTTCAGAAGCCGGGTGTGATTATTTCTCCGGCGGGGATGTTGAAGGGTGGCCCTGCTGCCTTCTACATACAAAAACTTGGCAAAAAAGGGAACAACGCTGTGTTCCTCGTGAGCTATCAGATTCCTGGAACGCCGGGTCGAGAGTTGCTGGAGAAGGGTAGATGTGTGATTGACGGTAAGATGCGCAAGATAAAAGCGGCAGTTGAACATTTCGATTTTTCTTCTCACTGCGGAGCCAGCCAACTTCAAGAGACGGTGAAAACGGTGGAAGGAAACCCCACAGTCTACGTCGTTCACGGAGCTGAAGGAAACTGCGAAAAATTTGCGCGGTGGGTGAGAGAGGAAGCAGGACTCGAGGCATTTGCTCCAAAAGCTGGAGACACTTACACTGTTTGACCTGGCTAGTTGGCAAGGGCAGGCTCACAGGTTATCGACTCTGTCCAATCTGTGCGGCCTAGTTATATGATGAAACCCGCGAGAAAGAAGTTTTAAGGTGTTACGCGCTATCACTGTTAACATGTTAAAGTTGCAAAACAAAAGGAGAATCGACAGAGTATGACTAGGGAAAAACCCACTGTCTATCCATATATTCCGAATTCAGTGCCCAAAATGAAGAATGAGATGCTCAAAGAGATCGGAGCCAAGACCATTGGGGACTTGTATGAGGATATCCCTGAGAGACTTAGGCTCAAGAAGAACATGAATTTGCCTAGACCTTTCCTATCTGAATGTTCCTTAAGAAGGCACATAGAACGAATCCTTTCAAAAAACAAGACCTGTCAAGAATATGTCAACTTTTTGGGAGCTGGATGCTGGCAACATCATGTTCCAGCAGTGTGTGATGAGGTGAATCAGCGAGGTGAGTTCTTAACAGCGTATGCAGGCGAACCTTATGATGATCATGGAAGGTGGCAGGCACTTTTCGAGTACGCGAGCATGATGGGAGAGCTTCTCAACATGGATGTTGTGAATGTTCCAACGTATGATTGGTTGCAAGCTGCTGCTACTTCCATTCGTATGGCATCAAGGATTACCAGTCGACGCGAAGTATTAGTGTCCAGAACAATTAGCGCGGATAAACTATCGAAAATCAGGGATTACTGCAAGCCTGAGATCGAGGTCAAGCTGTTGGACTATGATTCAGACACCGGGCAAACAGACCTCAATTCCCTCCAATCTAAGATTTCTTCAAAAACAGCCGCCGTGTATTTTGAGAATCCATCATACCTTGGTTTCATTGAAGCTCACGGAGATGAGATTTCAGAGATAGTCCATGACCATGGAGCAATATGCATTGTCGGAGTCGATCCGATTTCTCTGGGAATCCTGACTCCTCCAGTTGAATATGGTGCGGATATTGTATGCGGCGATTTGCAGCCGCTGGGCATGCACATGCAATTTGGTGGCGGTCATGCCGGTTTCATTGCCACTAGGGATGAAAAGGAGTATGTCATGGAATATCCTTCCAGGCTGTTTGGAATAGCCCCGACCTCAGTTGAGGGAGAATATGGATTCGGCGACGTAGCCTACGAACGAACTTCCTTCGCGGTAAGGGAGGAGGGCAAGGAGTTTGTAGGCACAGCCGCTGCTCTATGGGGCATAACGGCTGGCGTTTACATGGCCCTGCTTGGGCCGCAGGGAATGAGGGAAATCGGAGAAGGTATCATGCAGAGATCGCATTACGCGATGTTGCAGTTGTCCAGAATAACGGGTGTCAAGTGCCCAGTTTTCCGGTCAACTCATTTCAAAGAGTTCGTCGTGAATTTTGCTGGCACCAGCAAGACAGTTGCCGAGATTAATCGAGTTCTGTTGAAGCACAAAATATTCGGCGGAAAAGACCTGACCAAAGAATTCCCGGAACTGGGAAATAGCGCCCTATACTGCGTTACTGAGGTTCACACCAAAGATGAAATTGATAGACTGGCTGATGCAGTGAAGGAGGTAGTAACATAAAATGGAGAATATAACCAAGAAACGATATACCAATGGAAAACCGAAACTAAGACGATTTCATCAAGCCAAATGGGATGAGCCAATAATCTTTGAATTAAGCAACGAAGGAGAAAGAGGCGTCATCATACCAGAAGTTGAGGACGAGGTAACAAACACGGTTGGAGATGTTCTTTCAACCATATCTAGTAACATGCAGAGGAAACAGCCGCCCAAATTGCCTGAACTTTCCCAACCACAAGTATTGAGACACTACGTAAGACTGTCACAGGAAACCTTGGGAACCGATTTCAACATTGACGTGGGACAGGGAACCTGTACGATGAAATATAGCCCGAAGATCAACGAACAACTGACTAGGATGCCCCAGATGACAGAGATTCATCCATTGCAGGATGAAGAAACCGTTCAAGGAATACTTGAGGTGATGTATGGGTTCGAACAGGTCCTAAAAGAGATTTCGGGGATGAACCAGTTCTCGTTTCAACCTAGTGCGGGTTCTCAGGCTATTTACACCAACGCTTCGATCATAAGAGCGTACCACAAAGCTCGGGGGGAAACGGCTCAGAGAGATGAGATGATTACAACAATCTTCTCTCATCCTTCAAACGCGGCCTGTCCGAAAACAGCTAATTTCAAAGTTATAACCCTGTATCCCGATGAGGATGGCTATCCTGATCTTGAAGCGTTGAAAGTAGCAGTCTCAGAACGTACGGCTGGACTGATGATTACAAACCCAGAGGACACAGGGATTTTCAATCCGAAGATTGAAGAGTTCGTGAAGATGGTTCACGAAAAAGGAGGATTGTGCTCTTATGACCAAGCGAATGCTAACGGGATATTAGGCATCACAAGAGCAAGAGAGGCCGATTTTGACCTTTGCCACTTTAATTTGCATAAGACATTCTCTTCGCCTCACGGATGTGGTGGACCAGCAGTCGGCGCTATTGGCGTGACGGAAGAACTGTCAAAATTCCTGCCGATTCCTGTTATTGAATTTGACGGTAGCAAGTATCGTTTGAACTATGATAGGCCTGAAAGTATTGGAAAAGTGAGGTCATTTTGTGGCGTCGCGCCAGTAGTTCTGAAGTCATATGCGTGGGCCATGAGTCTCGGTGCGGAAGGGCTGAAAGAGGCCGCTGAGGTCGCTGTTCTCAACAACAACTATTTGCTCAAGAAGCTGTTAGAGATACCAGGAGTATCTGCGCCCTACGCCAAGGGCAAACGTCGAATCGAACAAGTCAGATATAGCTTGGAAAGGCTGACGAGAGATACAGGAGTTCATTCCGAGGAAATCGGACTCAGGGCTGCAGACTTTGGCGTCCATTACTGGACCAGCCACCACCCATGGGTAGTTCCAGAGCCTTGCACCCTTGAGCCAACCGAATCGTATTCTAAGGCTGAACTCGACGAATACATAGAAATACTAAGGCAGGTATCCCACGAGGCGTATACGAACCCTGAGCTGGTTAAGACCGCCCCCCACCGCAGCACCATTCACAAAATTGACACAGCACCATTAGATGATCCATCGCAGTGGGCGATAACTTGGAGGGCATATCGCAAGAAAGTGCGCAAGAAAGATTGAAATAGTACAGCTTTCCATCTGAACCCTCTGGGTCTGTGAAGGGCATTTCCTCTTATGGCTTGGAAGATTACACAAATGTTCCCATGGCACATATGTCAGTTAGCAGGCAAAAATAGCGGTCAGCGCAAGAGCAGATTAGGTTTAATAGTGAATCCAATTGCAGGTATAGGTGGAAGGGTCGGTCTAAAAGGCAGCGACGGTGCGGAGATACAAAGGAAAGCCCTTGAATTAGGTGCTGTGCCCCAATCACTAGACCGCGCTGTTCAAGCACTGGAAAGGATCGCATGCCTGAAAGATGACCTTGAGATAATCACGTACCCTAGTGAAATGGGAGAAGATGCAGCAAAAGAATGTGGTTTTGACCCCATTGTGGTTGGTTCAATTACAAAGGGCAAAACATCTGCGGAGGACACCAAAAATGCAGCGAAGGAAATGCTGCGTCTGGATGTAGATCTTCTACTTTTTGCGGGTGGAGACGGTACTGCCAGGGACATATACAATGCGGTTGGAGACAAAATGACAGTTCTCGGGATACCCACTGGGGTTAAGATTCACTCTGCAGCCTTTGCGATAAGCCCGAGACGCGCGGGAGATCTAGCTGTGTCGTATATACAGAGGCAATGCGCGGTACGAGAGGCTGAGATCATGGACATAGATGAGGAAGCTCTTCGCGGAGGCATCGTTTCCACGAGACTATATGGTTATCTGAGAATTCCTTTTCGGAAAAGACTGATTCAAGGAGCAAAGATGTCGAGTAGCAGTAGTGAAAAGGAAGCTATTAGAGCAATAGCTTTTGAGAGCGTGGAAAGGATGGACGACATTCTTCTTTACATAGTTGGGCCTGGGACCACAACCCGTGCTATCGCGTCTAAACTGGGATTAGACAAGACATTAGTAGGGGTGGATGTGATCTTCAGAAAAAAATTGGTGGGAACCGATGTAAACGAGGCTCAACTCCTGAAGCTTCTCAGGAAACAAAGGGCAAAGATAATAATTACACCGATCGGGGGACAAGGTTACCTATTCGGCAGAGGGAATCAGCAAATAAGTCCCAAGGTCATCCGAATGGTTGGGAGAGACAACATAATAGTTGTGGCTACTCCTGAAAAGATCAATTCGTTGAGGGGACGACCATTTCTAGCTGATACGGGTGATCGCACAGTCGACAAAATGTTAAGTGGATATATAAGAGTCATAACTGGATATAATGAGGAAATCGTATACAAGATATCATATTAGGGAGGTGGCCTGGAATCGATGCAGGACTCCAACCGCAAATCTCGTGAAGCACTGAAAGGAAAAGTTGCCCTTGTCACTGGTGGTGCTTCAGGCATTGGACGGGCTGCGTCACTGCTCTTTGCCAGGGAGGGCGCAGCAGTGGCCCTCGTTGATTTGAACGAACAAGAAGGAGTTGCAGTAGTCCAGACCATCATAGACGAGGGAGGAAAGGCCATCTTTGTGCCAGGCGACGTGACCCGAACGGAAGACTGCCAACTAGCAGTGCACCAGACCGTTAAACAATTGGGCAAGCTGAATATCCTTTTTAACAACGCTGGCATAATTAGACGAGCATCGGTGGTGGCGACAAGTGAAAGGGAATGGGACTTGGTGATGGCGACCAACGTTAAGTCGGTATTTTTGCTTTCGAAATACGCTATCCCGCTTATGGCTGAAGCTGGCG
>Ga0209636_10000765_pt1 | contig 31868 bp, 31 predicted proteins | sample DeeMarSWOR152_54_FD_187464 | JGI IMG/M metagenome (GOLD analysis project Ga0209636, IMG submission 187464) | Marine sediment microbial communities from White Oak River estuary, North Carolina - WOR-1-52-54 (SPAdes) (version 2) | ecosystem: Environmental > Aquatic > Marine > Intertidal zone >...
CGCAGCGACACCTATCTCTGGACCGGACTGCATGAGTATAAAACCGTCTGCAACCCTGGTTGCAGTACTTCCAATGACATTTGTAACGACAAGCGTTCTACAGCCTGAATTTTTTGCTTCTTTCAAAGCACCTAGTGTATCTGCTGTTTCACCAGACTGGGTGATGGCTATTACCAGCGATGACTCTTTTCTAGTTCCAAAGTATCGATACTCAGATGCTAATTCTACAAAAACAGGGATACCAGTTATTTGTTCTATTAGATATTTTCCAGCTAAGCCAGCGTAAAATGATGTTCCACATGCAACAATATGAATAGAATTTATATTATTATTGAGTAACTTTTCTACAACTTCAGGGAAATTTATGGATCGTTCTATCTCTGATATTCGGCCTCTTAAAGTCTGATGGATGGTATCCGGCTGGTCGTATATCTCCTTTAGCATAAAGTGTGGGAAACCTGATTTCTCAGCATCCTTGATGTCCCATTCTATTATGTTTTCCTTCTTTTTTACTTCTTTTTTGTTTTTATTGAAAACGTTTATTGAGTTTTTAGTGAGAACACATGACTCTCCATCCTCTAGATAAACCACCCTGTTTGTATACTTCAGTAGCGCTGGTATATCTGATGCAAGGAAGTTTTCATTGTCTCCAACTCCTATAACGAGGGGGCTTTCTTTACGTGCGCCAACGATTTTTCTTGGTTCATCTTCGCATACGACTACGATAGCGTATGAGCCTTGTATTTTTTTAAGAGCGGAAAAAACTGCGTCTTCTAGATTGTCTTTGTATTCTTCATCAATTAGATGTGCTATAACTTCTGTATCTGTTTGAGAAGTGAATTTGTGTCCACTCTTCTCTAATTCTTCCTTTAGTTTTTTGAAGTTTTCAATTATTCCATTGTGTACCACTGCTATTTTTTTGTTACAATTTGTATGGGGGTGGGCGTTTTCTTTACTTACCTTTCCATGTGTCGCCCATCTTGTGTGACCTATGCCAATGCATCCTTTGATTTGAGGAATTTCTTTTTCTAAGTTGGCTATTTCTCCAACTTCTTTAAAAACCTTCAATTTGTTATCTATTACTCCTATGCCTGCTGAATCGTACCCTCTGTAATCAAGTCTTTTCAAACATTCGATAAGCACATTTTTTGCTTCTCTAAAACCCGTATAACCGATTATTCCGCACAATCTACATCACTTTACTATCGCTTGATACGTTCTTTATTATCCTCTTCAGAGGGCTAATCTCAGTCTTTCTACCAATTATTACCCCTGGTTCCACAATAACGTTGCTTCCTATGGTAGAATCCTCTCCAATCATGACTCCTATGTTATCCAATTTTGTAAACTCATCTTCTATTTCTATAGTGGTCTTTCCAGGTATAATAGTAAAGTTATGCCCTGCTATACTTCCTCTGCCTATGATTGAATGTGAGATATATGAATTAGAGCCTATGCGTAAGTCGTCCATTAACACACTGTTTCGGATTTCGCAGAATGGATGAACGACAGAGTTATTACCAATGGTTGTGGACGGGAAGATACATGTATTTGGGCCTATCTCACAGCCATCGCCTATGACAACGGGTCCGACGATATAACAACCAGAGTAGATGGAAGTATTTTTACCTACTGATACTGCGCCTTTCATTGTAACTCCTTTTTCTATAACCCCACTCACTGAGGCTGAGATATTATGGAGCATAGCCTCATTTACGTTGAGGAGATCCCATGGGTACACGATATCCATCCATAAGTCTGAAGTTACCGTAATAATCTCTTTATCGTGGTCAACAAGTGATTGAATAACAGAGGTGAGGGCATAAATGCCTTGAGACGTTAGTTCTTCTACATTGTCAAATATCGAACTTGGTAGTTTGTATATACCTGTTGATATGAACTTGCCTAATTCTTCTCTAGGTTTTTCAACTATTTCTTTAAGAATGTTTTTTTCTACAAAAACGACGCCATATTTTGATGGATGAGGATGCTCCTTTATCAATATGGAATATTCCGATTTATCTTTAATTAATTTTGAAATACTGTTTTGATCAATTATGTTGTCGCCAGATAAAACAATGAAAGAATCTTTTATATGCTTCTTAGCCTGCAGTAACGCATGAGCAGTACCAAGCTGTTTATCCTGTACAACATATTTTATATCAACATCTTCATAGTTTTTAAAATACTCCATTATAACTTCTTTTCTGTATCCAACAACAATTATAATCTCATCTATGCCGCTGTTTTTAACAGCATCAACAACATACTCTAATACAGGTTTATTAGCAACTGGTAGCATCACCTTTGGCATAGTTTCAGTAAAAGGTCGTAATCTTCTGCCTTCGCCTGCAGCAAGAATGACAGCTTTCATTAAATCGCCATCAAGTGTAAGCTTGATTCATATATTTTACATTTTCTTACAAAACAAAAAAAATAAAGTTATGAAATAGAAAAGGCAATAGTTAAAATTTAGATTTACTTTCTTATATATCCTTAGTTAATGAACAGTATTGAATAATCGCATTGCTCAGCTATCCTTTTTTTGATGCTTTTCATTGGTAATCCAAGTATTTTTTCTTTTTTGCGTTGTCTTCCAATTATTACGAGATTTGCATTTATTGTTTCCGCGGCTTTTGTTGTTTCTCTTTCTAAACTGCCTTTTACTAAACGTGCTTTTATTCCTTTTTTCTTCATTTCCTCTATGAATCTTTGTCCTTTGGAAATTAGTAGTTTCTCTGGTTTTTTGTCAGATCTAATGCCTTTTTCATCGACTTCCACGCTGTCGGTAATGTCAACTATGTATATCATTTCTAGTTTCCATCCAAAAGTTTCAGCTAGCTCTACGCTTATTATTGGTACTTGCTTGTTTGGGGCTAGGTTTGAACAAACTGCGAGTATAGAATTATTATCTCCACCTGATTCTATCCATATTGGAATGTCTACGGTATCAAGAAGACGGTAGTTGAGGAAGCATTCTTTTTCAAAACCCATTAATATTAAGTCATACTTTTGTTTATTGACTTCGTTTTTTACGACTGTGCTATATTCTCCTTCTATTATTTTTTCCTGTAAAAAGATTCCTTTGTTTTTGAAAAAGATTTTTGCATCTTCAAAAATGATGCTGTCTGCCGTAATTTGATGTTTTTTGATTATTTCCTTCTTTGTTTCTGCTATTTCATAATGTGTTCTGTAAACATCTGAAAGTTTATCTGCCTGTTTTAGGGTTTTTTCTTCGATTATATAAATTAGAGTTATTTTGCTTTTAAATTTCTGAGCTAAGAAAACACCTCTTTTTAATACTTCTTTTGAATAATACTCTGATGATACAGGGATTAAAATGTTGTTAAACAAGTTAGTGAGTCACCTCGTTTTACAATAAACCTTCCCACATTTATATTTTTCATATATGTAATACTCCTATCCAATAAAAAACTGCTACAACAAAAATTATTGCGATACAGATTATATTAGCAAAGACACCTGCTTTGAATAAGTCACGTGTCGAATAGTAGCCGGAAGAGTATGTAATGGCATTACCTGGTGTGGCTATTACAAGCATAAAGGCTAAACCTCCGCTGAGAGCGATAATCATGGATGCAAGTAGTGGGCTTATTCCAGGTATTTCTGTTGCTATAGCAAGTCCGATGGGTAGCAATATGGCGACGGCGCCAATATTTGACATAACATTTGTCAATAATATAGTGAAAACGATCATAATGAGGATCGCAAGATAGAGGTTAATGCCTATTGTATCAAAGATAAGGTGGGCTAGCCATGCTCCTGCACCGGTTTTTTGCATGCCGATGCCTAGTGTTATCGCTCCGCCATATAGTAATATGATTCCCCAGGGGACACGTTGTTCTACATCTTTCCAAGAAATACAACCGGATAAAAATAATAAAACGCTTGCAAGAATAGCTATAACTGCGAGTCCAAAGTATTGATAAGAGGAGAAGAAAATCCAAAGGGTGATAGTAAACAAGAGGATAATTAATACTGACAACTCTTTTCTTCTCATTTTTCCTGTTAAAGTAACTTGGTTGTTTATTTCTTTTTTTGCTGATGTAATATCTTTTATTTCTATGGGAAAAGAAACTTGTAAGATAAGCCAGACGAGGGGTAAGGTGATAAGTACTATGGGCATAGAATATTTTATCCAATCAAAAAAATTCACAAGTATTGGAGGATCCAGGTTTGATAAGAAACCTATAGTGAGTGGGTTTCGAGCGCCGCCTACGAGAGTGCCTAGGCTACCGATGGAGCAGCCGTAGGCTACACAAAGCATACTGATTTTGCCGAAATTACTCTGCTTTGGGATAACTTTCATTGCTATCAGAATTGAGGCGACTATTGGTAAAAAGAGGGCAGCTACGCCGTGTTCTGGCATTACGAATGATAAGAATGCGCAGGATGACATTATTCCGAGTGTAAAAATTCTTGGACTCTTTTCGAAATAGCTTAAAAATTTCAATGCTATTCTGCGGTGTAGGTTATGTTTTTCTAACGCGCTAGCCAGTATGAATGCACCTATTAGGAAGAAGACTGCTTGGTTACCAAATGATGAAAAAACATCATCGGCTGGTATGACTCCTAGTAGTGGTTGTATTATCATGATAAGTAGGCCTGCTACTGCTAGTGGAATAGGCTCGGTTATCCATAGTACTGCTGCCATCAATAAAATACCAAGCATAATTTTGCCATCGTGGGATAAACCATCTGGAGTAGGGAGAATATAAAACAGTGAAAGAAGTAAAAATGCAATTACTATAAATATTACATTCCTTCGGGAATAAATTGGATTTTTACTTTTGGAAAACCTATTGTCATCTTTCATTTTTTATTCTTCTCTGCCGGTATAGTTTTTTATCTACATTACCGATCATTTTATCAAGGACGATATCTGGTAGGGTGAGGAATTCTTTTATCTTAGCTACGTTAGTCTTAGGGTCGAGTAGTATGTAGTTATAGTTGACTAGTAAGAGGTCTATGTCTTCCCTGTTTACAATGTAGTCTTTTATCATATTGTTTAGTTTGATGAAACTTTTTTTGGTTTCTTCACGGTTTTTGTCTTTTACTCCTGCCATTTTTTCCATTGAATCTAATATTTCTTCGATGTTTCTCTCTGAATAAATAATTTTGTAATTTCCTGGTGGTAAATATTTCAAGCCGTATGCTGTTATTTTTATGAATTTTCCCTTGAAATCTTCGAGTGAGAATGTTCCATCTATGAGTTTGTTAATTATTTTGCCTCCTTCGAGTTCGTAATATCCCTTAGGGTTGTTTTCGTCGGGTGGTCGTAATTTATCATCATAGACGATAGGTATACCTCCGGCTTGCAGTATTTGCATCAGCATAGATGTTCCGGATCGTTCAAGTCCAGATACGATATAATTGATGTTTTTGTCTAGTTTCATGCTAATCCCTTTGATGTTTATATGATTCCAAATTCTTGCAGTTTCTTAATTACTTTCTCCGTACTTTCTTCTATTGTTTCTTCATCTGTATCGATTATAATTTCAGGGTTTTCAGGTGGTTCATAGGGAGCGTTTATGCCAGTGAAATCCTTAATTATACCTGCTCTTGCTTTTTTATACAACCCCTTTGGATCTCTTTTTTCACAGGTTTCAAGGGAGGCCTTTGTATATATTTCAACAAATCTACCTTCACCAACAAGTTCTCTGCAGAAATTTCTATATTTTCTATATGGAGAGATAAAAGCAGTTATAGTGATTACACCCGCATCTGCAAAAAGATTTGCTACTTCAGAAATTCTTCTAATGTTTTCGTTTCTATCATCTGGCGAAAAACCAAGGTCTTTATTTAACCCATGACGGACATTGTCTCCATCTAGCACATACGCTAGTTTTCCCATAGAATGCAATCTATAAGCTACTTCATTTGCAATTGTAGATTTACCGCTACTAGGCAGACCTGTAAACCATAATATTACACCTTTTTGTTGTAGAAGTGATTCCCTTTCTTTTCTTATTACCTTATGCGTATGCCATGTTACATTTGTTGCTTTTTTCTCTTTCATTTTTTCATTCACCTACAAAAATTTATTTAACTAAGAAATCTAATAATTCCTGTACAAAAGAATCAGTTTTATCTTTTGGTACAATGGCTCCAAAGACTTCTTTTTTTCCTCCGCATTTAAAACCAAGTGATTTTCCACGTAGTATCATTGGTTCAGTGTTTTTGTTGCTGCGCATATATATTTGATCTTTGTCGTCAAAGAAGCCGGTGTTTACAACGATAGTGTTTTTTCTACTCTTCCATGCGATTTTTCTAGTTATTGTAGAGATAATGTTGTATGCTGTGTTTATTTTTTTGAAAATAATTCCGTTTATCAGTTTTCCTGGTTTTTCAAGTTGTTTATTTATCTCGTCGTCCAGTTTTTTAAGATTTTTATTCCACTTTTCATTATCCAAGATATAAGCAGGAGAATCATTAATTAAAAGAAGATGTGGTGCTTCTTCAACGGCTTTTTTGTCGCCTAGTTTGTAGTTTGAATCCAATAGATAAATCATTTTTAACATGCTGTCAAAGCTTAGGTTGTTCCTGTTACAAAAATCAGTTATTATTTTGTAGAAAGGCTTGTTATTTTCTATCTTTTGTTCGTGGTCTCCAACTATGCCAAGTAGTGCAAATAAATTAATATCATTGTCAAGAAAGCTGTTTATAATCCAGCTAGCAGAAGGCCACTCATCAGGATTTTCTCCTTTGATTACAGGATTATGATGAAAAACTTCTTTTATCAGCTTGCCTAGATGATGGTCAAATATCGTTACTTTGGCTTTTTTTGCTAATCTTAAGATATTTTCTTCTGGAAAATTCATATCGGCAATGATTACAAAATCATATTTTGAATAATCGTCTAATTCTTCTTCTGTAAGGTAATAATTGCCGAGTTCTGGCGTTTTATTAATGATGTTTTTGTTAGATAGATGTTTCATCAAGAGATAGGCAGAGCATATACCATCAGTATCCCAGTGATGAATTATAAGCCCCCGTCCACTTAAGTTTTCTAGCATAACTGGTGCTCCTACTTTATTCTACAAAGGGTTGATCAAATTTGAGAATTGTTTCTGCTACTTCTTTTCGCATCATATCTTCAAGAGGTGTTTCTCCGTTTCTAAGTAGCTCTCTGATTTTTTTACCGCTGAAATTGATATGATATTTCTGATCATGTGGACAAATTTTATCGTTTACAACACCACCGCATTTTGTGCAACGCGAGAAAGATCTGAAGAAAACTGGTATTATCCTTAAATCTGGAAATTCTGAGAATATTTCATGGGCATCATAAGGCCCATAATAGTCACCTACTCCAGCGTGATCTCTTCCGACAATGAAGTGGGTGCAGCCGAAGTTTTTACGCATTATTGCATGATGTATCGCTTCGCGTGGTCCTGCATATTTCATCGAAGTTCTTAAAATGGACATGACTGCACGGTCTTTAAGATAATAATGTTTCATCAATGTATCATATGATGATAGAATTACTTCGTCTTTGAAATCTCCACTTTTCTTCTTTCCAATGATTGGGTTAATAAATAAACCGTCGACAAAAGTTAGAGCAGTTTTTTGAACATATTCATGGCCTATATGTGGTGGATTTCGTGTTTGAAAGGCTACTATTTCTTGCCATCCTTTTTCTTTGAATAAAATGCGTGTTTCCTTTGGTGTGAGGTTGTATTCATCAAATTTTCTAGGTTTGCTGGCCAGAAGTGAAATTTTTCCACCGGCTAGAAGTTGTTTCATATTATATACATTAGCTACTCCGGGATGACTTGTTTCTTTTGTACGGTATATTTCTTGCGCTAGAGTTTTTTTATCATATGTGTAAATTTCATCAATATCTAATAATGCACGAACGCCATTTTCTTTGTTTGTAAGGAGAATAGAGTCTCCTTCTTTGATTTCTTTTAAATCGTTCTTATCAAAATCCAATAGTATAGGAATTGTCCATGGTGTATCATTAGCTAATCTTTTTTCCGTAACTACATTTTCAAGATCGTTGTTGCATAAAAATCCTTCTAATGGTGAAAATACTCCGTTAGCAATATTTACTACATCTTCTGCAAGATTAGTATCTATTTCAAATTCACAAAGCCCATTAGTGTCTAATGATTCTTTTTTGATGTGTCTATCTATTAATTTTCCTCCATGTGGTTTTGGCATTTTTTATCACCTCAGTCTAGGTATCCTAGTGCTCTTAGTCTTTCTTTGACTTTTTCTTCGTCTTCTTTGGTGAATGCTTCTCCAGTTTCTTCTTCCATGCCTGATAGGATTTCTCTAAGTACGTATGTTGCGTAGGAGGAGAGGGAGGTGAATCCTGTTCCTTTGATTCTTTTTTTTATTTTTTCTGCTAGGGGTGTTGGGATTGATATTGTTGTGAATTTTTTTTCATTTTTTACTCTTGTCATAGCTAACATCCTCTTAGGGTTAATTATATTTAACTATATCTAATTACAGAAGTTCTATATTAACGTTATTGTAAAAAAAGAAATAATAGAGAGGATATTACCAAATGAGTCTGTAGGTGAAGAATTGGATAAAAAAGACATAAAAATCGCAATACTCCGCATAGAAGGTACAAACTGCGAACAAGAATCACTCGATTCGTTCAAAAGACTTGGGGCAAACCCAGAATTCGTACATCTTAAACAGTTGCTAAACATAGATTGTAATAAAGATGAAAAACGAGATGTTTTTGATTATCAGTGTATTATGATACCTGGAGGGTTCTCTGCAGGTGATTACATTAGAGCAGGTGCAATTTTTGCTGCTAGGATGAAAAGTAAGCTTCAAAAAAAGTTAGAAGATTTTGTGAAACAAGAGTATCCAATACTTGGTGTTTGTAATGGTTTTCAGGTGTTGACAGAGCTTGGTTTATTGCCTGGTATTGATAAAATTGTTAGCCCAGTTCCTGAGGCCTGTCTGAATATCAATGATTCTAATAGGTTTGAATGTCGACCTACCTTGCTTAAGCATGAGAATAATGGGAAGTGTGTTTTTACGTCTAAGATTCCGAGAGATGATATTAGGTTGATTCCTAGTGCTCATGCTGAGGGTAAGTTGTTATTTCCTTTGGATAAGCAGGAGGAATATCTTGATAAATTGCTAGAAAATGATCAGATTGTTTTTCGTTATGTTGATCCTGATGGAAACTATGCTAGTTATCCTTGGAATCCTAATGGTTCCATCTATAATATCGCAGGGATTTGTAATAGTATGGGAAATGTTTTTGGTATGATGCCTCATCCGGAGAGGACTTTTTATCGTCATCAGCATCCAAATTGGACAATAAGTGGGTTTGATGGTAATTTGGGTGATGGTAAGGCTGTTTTTGAGTCTGTGTTGGATTATATTTGTAGAAGATTCTGATGTTTATTTTTTGAAAAAAAATGGTAAATTAAAAATAGACTGAGGCCCATTCGTGTTATAGCCGTGTGTTTATTCCTATCTTAAAGCCATTTGTGTCTGAAATATTAGTGTGAAGTTGTCGGATGGGGAAGCGTGGAGGTGGTGAGGAGAGATAGGAAAAAATAGGATTACTCCCCCATCCTATAAATATATAATAGATTAATAAGTATATAAACTTTTTTATATAAATAATATTTGTATCTACTATATATATTAATATATTTTTAAAAATAATAGAAGATTATCTTTTGCTATCGAGTTTATCCAATGTCTCTTCTATGCAAGCAAATGTGTTTTCAATAGAACCAGCAGTATCAATAATAATCCAATTCCTCGCTAGCGAGAGAGCTATTTTTCTAACCTTCACAAGTTCATCGAGTGATTCAAACATTTCTTTTTCCTCTCGTTCTTTAACACGCTCAAGTAACTCTTTTGGAGGTGCATCAAGGAAAAACATATAATCGGAAGTGGGTACAAAATTCTCAAAGAATTGATATGCCATTTTTGCCAACTTGGGAGGAATATAAGCAGTACCCATAAGATAACGTACCATAATCAGGGCATCATAATCTTTTCTTCCATAGTATTTTTTGATAGAACGTAGAACATCCAACGCATAAAAAACAGAGGCGTTTAACTTGTTGATCTTCCCTTTTCCCAACAATGCTTTCTTTGCTTTCTTTCCAAAAAAATTATCAGATTCAGGATGCGACCGGAGGAGCACCCCTTCCCCTTTTTCCTCGTATCTTTTCTTAATTAATTGAGCATGGGTGTCTTTCCCTACGCCATCCAATCCATCTACAATAATCAGACGCATAAAATCTCACGCTATTAAAATTACCCAATAAAGAAAAGCAGCAACAAAGGGAACAGAGAGATTATCAAGCCCTTTTGGAGTTAAAACTTCTACTATTGTTGCAACTAAGGCGATAAATGCCATTACTAATAATATATATTGTGTAATTGGTATCTCGTAGTACAACAGAGCGACAATTGTCGTAATAAATGTAAATACAAACATGGAAGCAGAGCCGATATAACTCTTTTCATCCCACCAAATCTTATATTTACGCCTACCAAACTTTACACCCAATAATGACGCAAAACCATCACCATAAGACATAGCTAGTATAGCTATAGCTATGATTTCCTTATGATCAAAAAAAACATATGCTAAAACAGTCCATGCTATAGCATAATACACCAGACCCATACCATGACCTGCCTCCGATGTCTTACCTTTAATGGATTTAATCGGCGAATAAGGGCTCATCAAAAACGTAAACAGAATAAACGGACCAGCTGCTAAAAACGCCATAACTTCACGTGTCTGAAAAACAGGCAATATAAAAGCGATGTTACCAGTCATAATATGAAGGATTTTTCTACTAACTGTTGGATACTTATCCAGTAATTTTTCAGTGATCAGAAGCAGAATTGCAACATAGATATAGACAAGAGCTACACCAGCGAAATCATTCTGTATCATCAGGTTTGCCCTCCAATAACTATTGCATAAACGCTCCTAACAAGAATGCAAGAAGACCCATGAAGATCGCTATTAATGTAAATCTTCTATAGAGTCTCATATGTATCTGTGTCATCTGTTTTTTGAAAATCAACTGTAATGACGTGCTCAGCAGCATTGTATCTGTTATAAGAACTGGAAACAGGTAATAGTAGTTTAGATAATAAATGTCATATTTACTTATGAAAAACGGGATAAAACTCAAGGCTATAGCGATTATATAGAAAAAAGCAGCAAGAATATTTGACTTACGAATACCAATGTACCGTGGAAATGATTTCACACCTTTTTCTTTGTCTCCCTTGAGGTCCATTACATCCTTCATTATTTCCCTGCCAGATCCTGCCATAAACGCTATGAGAGCTATGATATAAATCGCAGGATGAATCTCAAAAAATAGTGTATCTCCTTTGATTACTGCTGCTCCACCAAAAATAAACGGAATAGCCATAACATATGCTATGTAAAAATTTCCAAGGAGTTTAATTTTTTTGAGTTTTGCATTATAAAGTATAGCTAAGAGGGCAGTTATGAGAGCGATGATGAAACAAGTTATATTAACGAAAAATGAACATATTATTCCGATTGGAAATAATACGAAAAATAAATATAACGCTGTTTTTGGAGATAGATCGCCTCTCACTAGCGGCCGATCGGTTCTTTTATTTTTTTTATCGATATCGAGGTCGTAGTAATCGTTTAACGCGAACGTACTCGCTTCTAGCAATAATGCTGTGAAAAATGTGAGTAAAAATTTATCTATGGCTGGAAAGGCTTGTCCTTTTAATGCTATGAGTGAGCCGATTAGTATAGCTATGGCTATCATTATACCGTGTTCTAGTCGCATGAGTTGCCAGACGGCTTTGAGTTTTTTCATTTTCTACCTATTTTTGTGGTTCGATGATTATTTTAATTGAATTTTTTGCCTGGGCTGCTAGTTTGAAGGCTTTTGCTGCTTCACTCAGTGGAAACTTGTGGGTAATCATATCTGTTACTTTGACTTTTTTATTTTTTATTAGTTCAATTGCTTCTTTTAAGTCTCTAGGCGCCCCTGCATAAGTTGATACTATTTTTACTTGTTTATTCCACAAGTCAAACATTGGAAATGGGGTTTCAACACCAGGTTCAGTAGGTGCAAAAAGTAGAATTGTTCCACCTGTTGCCACTGAGTTCATTGCCTGCTTTGCAGCAGATGGTACGCCAGCGCATAATATGACAAGATCCGCAAGTTTTCCATTGTTATGTTTTTTTACTTCTTCAGGTACATTTTCCTTAGCGTTAATAACGACATCGGCACCCATTTTTTTAGCAGTTTTAAGTCTAAAAACATCAATATCAGTGGCAAATATTTTGCTTGCACCCTTTGCTTTTGTCAGCTTAATATTTAAAAGACCTGCAACACCGCCGCCGAGAACAAGAACGCTTTGTCCAGATTTTATACCTGCAATTTTCATGCCTCTAACAACACATGCTAGAGGTTCTATGAATGCGCCCCCTTCATAGGATATTTCTTTTGGTAGGATAAATACACCACGATCGACGTTAATCTCTGGAACCCTTAGATATTCTGCAAATCCCCCAGGGTAGAAGTTTGTGGAATGTAATGTTTTACATAGGGTGTGTTGATCATTTTTACAAAAACTACAAGTGTTACATGGTACGTGATGAGAGACAAATATTCTGTCCCCGATTTTGTATTTTTTCACATTTTTACCTACTTTTACAATATCACCCGCCATCTCATGACCAAGAACTCTTGGAGCTTTTTTTAAGCGGTACCATTCCATTACATCGCTACCGCAGATACCACATGCTTGAACCTTTACAAGAAGTTCATTGTCATCTATTTCAGGTATTGGCATTTCTTCGATTCTTACATCGTTGTTGTTGTAGTACATTGCAACTTTCATTTTTTCCATGTGAAAACCTACATGTGAAAAGTTTAATTATTTATTATATGTTACCACTGAGCTGAAAAACAATAAAGGATGGATAATATGGGATTATTTGGGCCTCCTAAAATAACAATGACGCTAGAGAAATATAACTTTACACCAGGAGGAGTAGCAAAAGGAACTATCAAACTTAATCTAAAAAAACCAACCTATGCAAGAAAATTACAAGTATCTTTAATTGGTGTTAGAAGAGTCAGACGAGGTACCAGCTGGCAATGGCAAAAAGTATATGATTTTGATATGCCAATTTCTGGAGAAAAAGACTATCAACAAGAAGAAGTTCCTTTTGAATTACATATACCCCCGGATATCTTAAACCCTAGAACACAACAGCAAGCAATACAAGAAGGACTTGAGGGTAAATTAGGTGCTGCAGGGGGTATCATTAGCGCAGTAGCCGTTGGTACTGGAACAACAAATTGGAAAATAAGAGCACAGCTTGATGTTCCAAAGAAATTAGATGTTAAAGTAGATCAAGATATACAGCTTTATCCTGCACAAGGTAATCAGCCTGGTGGAGTAGTATAGATAATTATTTAGCATTAAAAATGAAGAAAGAAGAAATTCTTGATGGAGAACAAAATATTGAGAAGTTCATACAGACGGTTACGAAATAGAGACATCATAGGTTTTTGTGATATCTAAAGACATCGGTATATCTAAAATCACTTTAATGTAGAATCTATCATATTCTTGAAGATAGATATTTATACTCCATTTTTGCAGTTTTTCAGAATACTTTTTAGCGGTAGCAAATGGACCTGTTTGAGAAAAATCATTGGATTTGATAAGTAAGTCACTTGGTATTTGTAAAATTATATCATAGGTACTACTTTCATAGGCTTTTTCACCGTCAAGGGTTTCTTCATGATTATAAAATCTATAATGCCTAGATTCTTCGTTTGATGATTGTGTAAAAATTTTTTCAGCGATAAAAGCTACCTTTAAAGATTGGGCTTTTACAGGACGTGAAAATTCTAGATTTAATTTACCAGTTATTTTTTCACCAGGCGAATAAATATCTTTATTGAGTTTTATTGTGATTTTATTTGCAATAGATTCCCTGTGTTCAATTATATGCATTGCAACATCGGCAATAGTTTTTAAAATTAGAAATAAAATTAGGCTTATCTGAGGAGATCCTGCCATTATAAAAAAACTTCCAAAAATAATAGTAAGATGCATTGGTATTATTCTAATGTAAGGAAACATCATAACTTTGCCAATATTTTGTTTCTTGTTTGCATCCTTTTCCCGGTTATATAAAAATGAGAATAAATGGTTGATAAAAAACACGACAATGACGATTAAAATTGTTAAACCCGTAAACGAAGTCTGTGAGCTAATATCGAAAAATGGGTTGGCAATTAAGAAAAAGAAATAGCCGAAATGAAAAAAACCATAATGAAATAAGAAGAAAAAGGCCATACCGATTTTAGTACCAGTCGTTGGTAGAGCTGGACCATTACTAAATCTCATTCCTTCAGTTGAAAAATTCTTTAGATTTAGAATTTTAAAAAAAGTAAAAACACCGATAATAACACTTTGACACCAATAAATGAACATTATAGTAAGCAGGTTCCAGTTTTCATAAATTGCAAAAAAAATCATTATAAAATTAGCAAATAGCAAAAATAAAGTTGAATGATCAGATAAAAAACCGCTGCCAAAACCTTCATAATCAGATGCTGAATTAACCATCTAATTCACATATTTTTTACATTGATCTTAATCTTTTGATTCTTTCATCTATTGGAGGATGTGTTGACCAAACTGAGCTAACTGATACACTTTTGAAAGGATTAGATATATAAAGTGGTGCTACTGTTTTTGAACCCTTAGGTTTCCCCTTGGGATGATCTTGTTTTATCTTTTCAAGAGCCTGTGCTAACCCATTTGGATTCCTTGTTAAGTATGCACCATTTGAATCCGCTAAATATTCTCGCCTCCTGGAAATTGCAAGGTAAGTAAGACGTGCAAAAATCGGAGCTAGAATCACAAGAAGTATTGCGACAACCATCAAAACCACGTTACCCTCACCTTTACGACCTCGACCTGCACCACCCCAAAAAAAAGAATAAAACAATATCTCAGAGATAAGCGCGATAGCGCCAACAACTCCTATAGTAACTGTTGCAATGAGTATGTCATGGTTTTTAATATGGCTCATCTCATGCGCTATGACACCTTCAAGTTCCTCCTGGTTAAGCTTACGAATAGCTCCAGTTGTTGCACAAATAACTGCCTCCTCAGGTTTCTTACCAGTTGCAAACGCATTGATATTATCAGAATCCTGAACATACACCTTCGGCATCGGTAGACCTGCTGCAATACTCATCTCTTCAACTCGATGGATAAGTAGTTTTTCTTCTCTCACGTTAGGGTTTGCAGGGCGAGCCTTTGCAGCCGATAAAACCGTTTTAACAGAAAAAGAATAAGTAACAAGGACATAAACAACAGCGATTGGTATACCAAACAAGAGACCGATATATATGTTCCCTGGGAATAGGATATAGCCTATTGCAAAGATTACAGCGATGAATAATAACGCCATAAAGGTACAAACTACTATTGTTAGTCGTTTATTTCTTCTTATATGGTCTTCTACAAGTAGTTTTTTCTCCATAGTTATCAAATGATTAAAATGGGTTGTTTTAGAATTTTACTTTTGGTACTTCTCTTGCAACTTCAGGTATCTGAAGCATTTCCCTTGTCTTCCGTCCCATACGCCTAGCAAACCAGAGACCTGGGAATGTTTCAATTGTATTGTTAAATGCAAGTACTGAGTCGTTGAAGTGTTGTCTTGAATATGCAATTTTATTTTCAGTATTGGTAAGTTCATCTTGTAGATTTAAAAAGTTTTGATTAGCTTTAAGGTCAGGATAGTTTTCAGCAACAGCAAAGAGTGTTTTAAGTGCGCCTGTTAACATATTATCTGCGTCTATGTTTTCCTGTGGTGTTTTTGCATTCATTAATGACGTGCGTGCTTTAGTTACGTTTTCTAGGACTTCTCTTTCATGTTTCATATAGCCTTTAACTGTCTCCATGAGGTTTGGTATAAGTTCGGCCCTTCGTCTTAGTTGTACGTCGATTTGTGCCCAACTGTTGTCTATCCTGTTTTCCATTCTAATTATTCTGTTGTAAAACCCCCAATAGATAAGTAGGAAGAATACAACAAGTATAATTACGAATATTATTATCCACCATATTGGATCCATTTTTTATCTCCCTCTTTTAAATTTTTTAATGGTTAATATCATTTTTTATATAAAGATATCGTAATTGGTTATTTTTTATTTGATTTGAATGTCTCGTATGCTTCTTTGGGTGTTGCTTTTTTGTGAACTATTGTGTTCACTGCTTTAATCATTCCCACGGGGTCGATGCTTTGGAAAATGTTTCTGCCCATATCTACACCAATTGCTCCTGTTTGGAGAGCGTCATATGCCATTTGAAGAGCGTCTTTTTCAGGGATCTTTTTACCACCTGCAATGACGATTGGAACAGGGCAAGTCTCAACAATTTTTTCGAAATCTTTGCAATAGTATGTTTTTACGATACTGGCTCCTAGTTCAGCTGCCATACGAGACGCCAGCGAAAGGTATTTTGCATCTTTTCCAAGTCCGCGTCCAACAGCTGTAACAGCGAGAACAGGTATACCGTATCGGTTTGCTTCATCTATTACCTGTGTAAAACCAAGCAGTGTATCTCTTTCAAATGGTTGACCTACTAGTATGGAGAAAGCTACAGCTGCAACATTAAGACGAATAGCATCCTCCATAGAAACAGTAATACCTTCGTGTAAAAGATTTGTCTCATTAAGTATACTTGTTCCACCAGAAACACGTAAACAAATAGGAATATCAGTCTCAGGTGGAATGTAATTTCTTAATCCACCACGAGTCGGCATTAAAACATCTGCATAAGGAAGAAGTGGTTTAACCATTTTATCAAGTTTTTCAAGACCTGAGGTTGGCCCCATAAAATAGCCGTGGTCAACAGCAAGCATAACAGTATGTCCATCTTTTTTAATAATTCTAGACATTCGGTTTCTCATACCCCAATCCATAGGTTTTTCGCCTCCGTAATTTTTATGTGAATACTGCAAGATTATATAAATATCTCCTATGCGAATCCTTTTTATCTTTTTTCATGTTACCAGTGTTGCAGAATAGGGAGGCATAAGATATGTCAGTCATTGAAAATTTAGAACCAAAATTGGTGTGGAAGCATTTTGATGAAATTAGGAAAATACCACGCTGTTCAAAACATGAAGAAAAAATAAGAAAATACATCGTTGATTTCGCAGAAAAACATGGTTTAGAGTCAAAAACCGATGAAACAGGTAATGTTGTTGTTTTAAAACCTGCAAGTTCTGGAATGGAAAAAAATCCTGTTGTCATTTTGCAAGGACATATGGATATGGTTTGTGAGAAAAACAGCGACGTTGAACACGATTTCACTAAGGACCCTATAAAACTCAAACGGGAAGGAGATATCCTTACTGCTGATGGTACAACTCTAGGTGCGGATAACGGCATAGGCCTTGCAATAAGTCTTGCAATATTAGAGGATAAGACATTGAAACATGGATCCATTGAAGCGTTGTTTACTGTTGATGAGGAAACAGGGTTGACTGGTGCGTTCGCCATGGAATCTGACATGTTAACAGGAAAAATAATGCTTAATCTTGATAGTGAAGATTTTGGTATTATAACTGTTGGTTGTGCAGGTGGTGGTGATTCAAAGATCGAATTACCTGTTGAAACTAAATCTGTAAATGGCAATATGACTAGTATCAACATTAAGGTTTCTGGGTTACGTGGTGGTCATTCAGGTGTGGACATTCATGAACAAAGAGGGAACGCAGTTAAGCTTCTAACGCGTATGCTATGGAAAACTAAAGACGATTATAAATTCTACATTTCAGAGATTAAAGGCGGAGATAAACACAACGCTATCCCACGTGAAGCATATGCAAAAATTTCGATCGGTAAATCAGAAAAAGACAAATTTATCACTACTTTGAAAAAAGAAGAGAAAGACATATTTGAGGAAATCAAACCAATTGATCCAAAATTCAAAGTGGATTTTGAAGACGCTGATAAAATAAAGACTACTATGACTGATAAATCACAGAATGATTTATTGAATCTTCTTCATGGTCTTCCCCATGGAGTGGAAAAATACAGTTATGACATCCCTGATCTTGTAGAGACATCTACTAATCTTGCAACAGTTGCCTTTAATGATAAACACGTCCAGATTGGTATGAGTACAAGAAGCTCAATAAAATCAGCTCTGCAGGATCTGCGAGATCGTATAAGAGCGGCTGCGGAGCTTTCTGGTGCAAAAGTAAAAGAAGAAAAACCCTACCCAGGTTGGAAGCCGAACCTGGATTCAAAAATCCTAGCGTTATCAAAAAAGATTTTCAAAGAAATGTACGGAAAAGAACCAAAAGTAGAAGCAGTACATGCAGGACTTGAGTGTGGAATCATTGGTGAGAAGTTCCCAGGGATGGACATGATATCTATAGGGCCAACCATTAAATATCCGCATTCGCCAGAGGAACAAATACATATCAGTACTGTTGACAAGTTCTACAAATATGTGCTAAAAATATTAGAAAACGTATAAACATTGGAAAAGGAATTAATCCTTTTCTTATCTCTTTCTTTTCAAAATATTCAATAACAACCAGTATATTTCTCTAATATTAGTGCGGGTATGATCTGGTGGTAATTTATTTATATACTAATCATTTTAAATTATTCAATTTTTTGTATTTTTTGAAACAAAATATTTAAATACTATATTGCATTAATTGTACTTATGAAAATTGATGAAAAGATTATAAGAAATATCTTAGAATCTTTCAATGAAAAGCTTGTTTCTAAAAAACAGTTGATAAAAACTTTTGGAGATGTACTGCAAGGCAACCGTTCAGAAAATATCATCGTGAATCTAAGAAGAAATAGAGATATTATCTATGCTTTCAAGGGATATTATTATTTATTAAACCCAAAAGAAAAGAAAGGAGCTTATACTGAATATTCTACAAATGAAATGGTTTATGCAATTCTTAATAAATTAAATGTTAAATGGTATCTTGGACTTTATAGTGCTCTTGAAAGAAATAATATTGTATGGCAAGGGGTTGTAAATCCAATTATTGTGAATTCTGAACTTTCTGGTGAAAAAAAGATCCTTGAAGTTAAATATAAGTTTTATAAAATGAAAAGAGATAAGCTTGATTTTGGGCATATTAAGAAAATAACTAAAAATAGAATCACTTTTTATTATTCAGACCCTGAGAAAACCTATATTGATTTTATTTATTTTAATAAAAATCCTCCTTCAGAATTGTCTAATGCCAATAAAAATGAAAAGCTAAGGTTATATCTTAAAAATTATTCTAAGAATTTTAAAAAGAGGGTGTTATATTCATGAATAGAACTAATTTTAAAAAGTATATATCATATGTTAAAGAGAAAAAGAAATCAAATATTGAAGATTATTATATTGAGAAGGATTATTTTATTTCGTTATTTCTTTCAACTTGGCAAAAGCTAAAAGATGATTGGAAATTACCTAATCTAAATACGCTAATTTTTAAAGGTGGAACATTGCTTATTAGAAATTTTTTGAACTATCCAAGAATAAGTGAAGATATAGATTTTACATATGAGAAATCTGATAATTTGAGAAAAATAGAAAGTGATAATAGAAGAGAAAAAGAAATTAAAAAAGTCGTTGTACCAATTATTGACGAAATTAAATTAATATCTAATATTGCTAAATTTGATTTTGAAACTGATAGAACAAATCCTAGATATATTGATGTAAGGAATTCAAGAGCAGTGTATATTTTAAATGTTTACTATAATTCTTTAATAACTGGTGAAGAGATTCCTATTAAAATTGAATTAAATTTTTTAGAAGGAATTATCCATGATTATTCAGAATCAAGAATAAATAATTTTGTTGATCAAGATTTATATCTGAAATCTATTGGTTATGATTTGTTAAATATGAAGATTAATACTTATCCTCTTGATGAAATAATACTTGAGAAATTTCGTGCTATTCTTACAAGGGGTAATTTAAAAGAAAGAGATGTTTTTGATTTATATCTTATAAATAAGGAGCAGAAGAATGTTTTTAAGACTGATAATAATTTAATTTTAACAAAGATAGAGAATAGTTTTTTGATTTCTCAGGTTTCTGAGGAAAATTTAGTTAGTAATTGTAAGTTGTTAAATGATGGAAGTTTTGGTGTTTCTGATGATGATATCAGTCGTCTTACTTTAATAGAAATTGACGATGAGGAATATGAAAAATTTAAGCATCTGCTTTATGATAAATTAAAAGATATTTGCAAAATGAAATAGTTAGAAAAGAAATCATGTAGCTTGCGGGTATGATCTAGTGGTTATGATAGTGGCTTCCCAAGCCACTTGCTCGGGTTCAAATCCCGGTACCCGCATCTAATTTTTAATTATTTAGTAGGTGGTTTATAGTTATATTTCTCAATAATAAATTTCTCTTTTTCAGCAACTAACCTAGTTGTTTCTTCATCATAATAATGACTCGTTTTACGATGTTTTGATACATTGGTTTTACCCGCGCCTCGGATTTGATTCTTAGTTTTTTCGTCAATATTATAGCCGAATTTTTCAAGCATCTGAATAAAATCATTTTCAAGAGATTCAACTCTTATTACAAAATCCAAGAGATTATTATTTTTATCGAATTCTCTTAACTCTTCAAAATTTTTAATGTTTTTAAAATTTTTAGTTTGAAAAAAATCCTTTAGAAAAAACCCGCAATACCTGTAGGTCATAAGACCGGCAAATCCGCTTATTGAACTTTCAGAATAACCCTCATTGAAATCCTTCTTCCTCGCTGGATTATATATCAGTTTTAACCATTTTCTAAAACATTCTGGGTTTTGATTATCTTTATACGACTCTCTCCAGAGATTCAAGGGTTTATTTGTCTCGTTTTTAAAATGAGACCAGAGATCCCCTAATTTGAAATTATTAGAAATATATGGACCATATGTTGATTTTAATTTGAATTTCAACATCTCTGGGATTTTTAGAAAATCTCGAACAACTACTCTTGCATGTACATAACCTGTGTTATTACATCCGAAAGCCCAAAGAGAAACATACCAATCCCAAGGGTTTCTGATAGAACCACAAACAAATTTTTTAGCCGTATGATCCTGTAGAAAACTATGTTTTTCGAGTTGCTGCCCTTCTACATACTTGGATAATAAAGAAGCTATGTGTGTACAAGCAGTTTTTTGCATCTGTAAATAAATCATTTTATCTGTTACAAACATGGTTTGCTCCTTGTTTAAAACCCTGTTATTTGTATGATGTGAAGAAGAAAATTAATTTTTAATTATTATTTAAATGTATAGTCTCAACAGTCTCAACAAAAAAATTCTACAGATTTGAACTCACAATACCTACATATTACGCGCTATCTCCATAATAGCCCATCCATTTAATTTGATACTTTTCCCAGAACCTCTAACCTCTCCATATACCCTACCAGTACTCTCCCATTGACCCCACGTTGGAGGAGCCCCACAAAGACATTCTTTGACATTATCTGCCTCAAAATAAACATCGAAATCCAACGGCCCTGTTAACGGAATGTTTTTTCGTGTAAACGTCTTACGTGCTTTGATGTTGATTTTAGTAGGAATTTTAATTGAACTGATGGATGTTTGCTGAGGTTTCTCATAATCTAAAACAAAAAAAATACATTCTATCAACTTTTTACCATCTGTCGTAAGACAAATACTTCCAGGCATAAACTTTGAAAAAAAGGAATATCTAGAAGAGTATATTTTGCCTACAAACATATCCCAGCCGTTATCAAAATGGATACATAACCAATCCCAAACACTGACGCCTACAGAATGTGTTTTTTTCCCAATACTATCTATATGAAAACTAGGCGACCAAGTATGATCATGATACCCCAAACCACCTACTTTATAAACCTTGTCATCTAATTTAACTTCCCCCTTAACATCACAATTTAGTAGACAATAATAACCAAAAGGACTTTTGGAAAAATTACGACCCGTGTTCATAAAAATCCACATAGGCAAAGACGACGCGGTAAAATCTAAATCAACTACTATCGCTTTCTTATCCATCGCCGTGTTTTCTGCAAAAACATGCCAATTAGGATACCGCCCACGGATAAACGAATCATAAAATTTTACATCCACCCTAGGTCCATCAATCTTCGTTGTACCCTTAGATCCAAGATAGATATCTCCATAGTTTTTATCAGCATCATCATGAAGTATCAATTTAAGAGAATCATATCTAGTAGAAGCCCCCAGTGAAACAGCAACAGACCAATTTATTAACTCACTTCCAGGTTTATTAAATAACGCGTTGTAATACCACCACTCACGTATATCAAAGAAATTACTATAATGTGGTCCTTCATCATTTTCTTTTAAAACATATCGTTTTGAAGAGGGAACGTTTTCTGAATCTTTTTTCATTTCCAAAATCATTTCTCTAAAATGTTTACAACTATTAAAAAAATTTTGTTTTTTTTATTTCCTTCAAAATTTTTATAAACATAATTTTAATTTTGAATAGAACCATTGGAGTGGGATTAATTGGCCGTTAAAGTAAAAATAGGAGATAGAGTAGAACTAATTGAGATGGACGATACATGGACGAATTTGAAAACTGGCGATAAAGGTAATGTATTTAAAATAGATGAGAATCAGGAGCTTATCTGGGTTAACTGGGATAACGGTGAACAGCTGGCTTTGCTCATTGGCATTGATAGGTTCAAAGTGATAAAAAAAAAATAGATAAGTAACCTGATATATTTCGTATATTCAGAACAACGTTTTTTGTTTCATCATATTTTCAATGTTTGAAAATTTTTCTAAAAAAGGTTCAACTCTTTCACGTGAGAAATGATATTCGTCGCATAAGATGCTAATCACCGCTTCGTTATCTGGTAATGACCACTCTAGTTTGTAATCCTCAGTTACTTTGGGTTTAAGGAATATCTGCCGTATCTGCTTTATTTCATCAAATGTTGGAGCATTTGAAGCGCCAACAGTTGCTATTACGTTTTCAAGGTTTCCCGATTTTTTTATAAGATTTAGGCTTTTTTTAGGACCTATTCCTTTGATTCCATCGTTGAAATCTGTCCCTATGAGTATAGCCATGTCTATGAGTTGTTTTTGCAGTATACCCAGTTTTTTTAGACTTGGTTTTAGCCTTATGAACTCTGGGTTAACCTTTACATAGGCTTTCTTACTGGGTAGTTTCCTTCTACTTGATGACGTGAGGTTTCTTATCAATATTGGCGAACCGAATAGTAAACAGTCGAAATCTTGTGAACCAACTGCGTACGCATCGCCTTTTTTCACCATGTGGCTGGCTTGTGCTTCTCCCTCAGAGGGAGACTGTATATATGGTACTCCTAGTGCATCTAGTAGTTCTTTGCTTTGTTGTATTATTTCATCTGTTACGCGTGATGTTTGTTGTGCTTTGATCCTAGCTGTCTCTAGGTCTCCTTTTTCTAAGGCTTCTTTCCATTCTTTTTCAGCTTGTTCTTTTCTTGTTCTTCGTTCTTCTAGTGTTTTAGCTTTCAGTGGATGGGGCTCTCCGTCGAAGATGTATACTGGTTTTATCCTCGCTTCTATTAGATTAGCAGTGCGGTAAAATAAACCTGATAGATGAGATGTTATTCTTCCCTTAGAATCTTTTAATGGCGTACCATCTCGTTGTCGTATTATAGATAAAAATTGATGGAGCACATTGTGTGCATCGATAACGATTGCTCTATCATGCAGATCTTTAAACGCGATTTGTTCTTTTTTAAACAAGTCCCCTAGGTCAATTCCCATCTATAACAATTTTCAGAATAATTTTTGTGAATATAGTTTTTCCCTCGTCGATACTTTTAAAGATGCTGCTAGCATTCCCAGGCTTTGATGAAACGCGATCTTATTTCCATGTTGGATGTCAAAGATGATTTAGAGGAAATTATCAACCTTGGAATCGATCTTAAAAGAAAAGCAAAAAGCGGAATGTCAATAGAATTTCTTAAGGGAAAAACATTCGGCATGATTTTTGAAAAATCTAGTACACGGACACGTGTTTCTTTTGAAGTAGCGATGGAAAAACTTGGTGGGCACGCGCTTTTCCTTAGTAAAAACGACATACAACTTGGGCGCGGGGAGACAATAGAGGACACTGCTCTTGTTCTTTCCCGCTATGTTGATATGATAATGTATCGAGCGATGAACAATAAATCTATGAGGCAGTTAGCAAAATATGCTACAGTTCCTGTAATCAGTGGATTGGATGATAAAGAGCATCCTTGTCAGGTGATAACTGATTTAATGACAATCAAGGAACATAAGGGAAATCTCAAAGGTCTAAATCTTGTCTATATCGGTGATGGAAAAAACAACATGTCACATTCTTATCTTCTAGGCTGCGGCATCGCTGGTATGAATATTCGTATTATTTCACCTAGGAAGTATTGGCCTGATGACTATTATGTAAATGAGGCTAAGAAATTAGGAATTAGTGTTGAAATCACCGATGTCGTAGAAGGTTCTACTAAAGATGCTGATGTTGTAGCGACAGACACTTGGGTTTCAATGGGAGACGAATCTGAAAAGGAACAGCGGTTGAAAGATTTTCAAGGATACACTGTAGATAAGGGACTTATGAGGAATGCTAAATCTGAGGCGATTTTTTTGCACTGTCTACCTGCGTACTATGATTACGAGGTGACCAAAGAAGTTGCACACGGTAAACAATCAGTAATTTTCGATGAAGCAGAAAATAGATTGTGGGCTCAAATAGCGATAATAGTTACACTCTGCAAATAAAACTCAACATAATAAAACCTATAATTTTTAGCTCAGAATTTTATGCAAAAGGCTCTTCTTATTGGCAAATTTTATTTCCTGAGCTATTCTACGCCCAGTAGAAAGATTAGGTTGGATATACTCAGAGTATGGAGAACCAGAGACGTATGGGTTAGTGCCTGCTACAATCCTTGCTGATATTTCAAAGACCTTAAACTCCAGGTCTTCTGTTACAACAGTTTCAAGACAAAATGACCCAATTACCCCACCGAACAACTCCAAGGATTTCTCTACAACTGCCTCGCCCATCTTGAAAACCTTAGGTAATAAAGATTCACGCATCACAATAGGAATATTACCAGTTACAACAAATGTAGGATGAATACCTATCTCCTCCAACTCAGCAATACTCCCAAGTCGTTGAACCTCATCAATAGTTGTCTCATCACGACGATCCATAGAAAGAAGTTGCAGACTACCTTTACTCAATTTATAAGCATTATTTTGAATAGGCGAATAGAAATAATGAAGATAATAACGAGTCCCCATCACAAACTCTTGGATTATATATGGTTTATTCTTCTCCAGTCTTTTACGGAATTCTTCAAAGGTTTTAGCGACAAAAAACCCTTTGCCACCTTTAGCACCGTGATACTTAACGATAACGGGTTTATTTATTTGCTTTGGATCTTTGATTTCCTTAGGCATAGTGAGATCTGCGCCTTCAAGCCATTGTCTCTCTTTTTTACGGTCAGATTCCCATATGAGGACGTCTCTATTTCCAAAGGTCGGCAACTCTAGTTTTAAAAAGTTTTCAGCACCAAGATACTCGACAAAGGAACCATGAGGAATTACAACAACGTTCTTTTCACGGAGTTCCTCTGAGTATTTTGTTATATCCTTATAATTGTCAACAATAAAAAACTCATCTGGCCTACCAAGAGGAAACGCATCATAGAACTTTTTTATCTCCCCAACAGATATTCCAAGAGTTTTGAATCCTTCTTTTTTAGCACCATTAAAAATCTGAAGACTAGAATGAGAACAAACCGTCGCTATAGTGAAATGTTTTGTATCATATGATGTAAGCATGTCATTGATGTTAATTTTAGTCATAATAATGACACCCTTACAGTCCTTAAACAAACAACCATGTTTTATTAGTTTCGATAAGGCTTGTCAGATAAAACTGGTAACAATTGTACAACAACCCTTTAAAAGCAAGAAAACAAACACAGTAATTGAGAACTATGTTGATCGTAGGGCAGGTCTCAAGTAAGGAAGAAGCAAACGAAATTAATTTTATTGCAAAACTCTTCATGGTTGGACAACGCGCAAGAGATCTCGCCCGTCAAAAAAATGATTAAGGCTCATCCCATCTCTCCTCTCTCTTTTTTTTCTTTTTGATAAACTTTATTTAGTCGCTGTTTGTTAAAAAAATTAAAAGCGGTGATAAACACGTGGTTAAACTAGTATTTTACGGGGGAGTCGAAGAAATAGGTGGAAACAAAATCCTACTAGAAGATAAAGGCACAAAGATATTCCTAGATTTTGGCATGAGTTTTACGAGAAGAGGCTTATATTTTGAAGAATTTTTGATGCCAAGATCTGCCAATGGTATCGGAGATTTTCTTGAGCTTAAGTTGGTTCCCGACATAAGTGGTGTCTATCGGGGTGATTTGTTAGAGCATCTTGGAAGAAAAGCAGAGGACCCTGAAATTGCTGCCGTGGTGTTGTCTCATGCCCATGCGGATCATGCAAATTATATTTCGTTTCTTCACAAGGACATACCCATCTATTGCGGAGAAACATGCAAATACATCTTAGAAGCAGTTGGGGAACAAAGTCAGCGAACCATTGAAAACGAGGTTATCAAATACAAACAACGACCGGTTTTCAAATGTGATTACCGAAAGCCACCGATACAACGAACGTTTCACACGTTTCGAACTGGAGACAAATTCTACATTGACTCAATAGAAATTGAGCCGATTCATGTCGATCATAGCGTTCCAGGCGCATATGGATTCATCATACATACTTCAGAAGGAGCTGTAATTTACACTGGTGATCTTAGAACGCATGGATTACATGCAGATATGACAACTGATTTCACAGAAGCAGCAAAAGAAATAAAACCCATTGCAATGATAACTGAAGGGACAAGAATCGATATCGAACAGACACATGAGTCTGAGCAGAACGTCTACAACGACTCTAAAGAAGAGATTGCAACGTGTAAGGATCTTGCAATCGTCGATTTTAACTTCAAAGATGTTGACAGGTTTACAACGTTTTATAAAATTGCAAAAGATCTTGGAAAAAAACTTGTCATAAGTTTCAAACACGCATGTTTTCTCGAACGGTATCATAAGGACAAAATACTCAGAACGCCTAATAGCACTGATGAACATATCTTATTACTGAAGCCGAAGAGACTAACAGGAACCTATATTGATGATGATTATTCAGACTATTACATCAGAAAACGATTGAACTATCCCAATATTGTTACTGCTGAGGATATCAGGAAAAACCCCACGCAGTATATGGTCATATTGAACTTCTGGTATCTGAATATGCTTGTCGATTTGAAACCAAAAAACGGCGTGTATATCCATTCCTTGTCAGAGCCGTTTAATGAAGAAATGGAAATATCATATGAACGCATGCATAACTGGCTCAAGCATTTTGATTTAAGGTTTGTTCAATCTCATTGTTCTGGTCATATTTGTGGTCCTGATCTAAAGGAGCTTATTGAGACTATAAATCCCAGAGAACTTTATCCTATTCATACAGAGCATCCTGATATGTTTAGGAAACTCGGTATGAATACTAGGATGGTTAAGGAAGGAAAAATGTATAAACTGTAAAATAATAGGGTATTAAACTTTAGTGTTTATCTGGGGGAGAAACGAAAATGTCCGATATCTATAGTTATGATAAAAAACAAGATGATCAGATGATGATAAAGACAGATACTGGTAGGAGGAAGAAAGAGCAGTTTATTGAGAACCTTCGGGATGGTGATGCAGTAAGTGATTTTTTTGCGGTGAAAACGAAAAATCCTCCAAGACCTTATAAGAAAGGAACATGGTTTGATTTTGTCGCAACAGATAAAACTGGTGAAATAGGTGTTAAATTCTGGGGTGGAGACAATAAAGAACGTGTGAAGAGACTTTATGATAGTTTCAAAGTAGGAGATATAGTGCAAATACGAGCAGGATATGTAGAGATCTATGAGGATAGGCCTCAGATATCAATCAACGAAGCCGCTGGTGGTTTACGTAGGTGTAGCCCTGATGAGTATGATGTTCGTGATTTCATAACAGCGTTAGAAGAATCTCAGATAAAGGGATATTTTGAGCAGATTAAAAAAGAGATTAAAGCTGTTGAAAACAAACAGCTGAGTAGTCTTCTTTCCTTGTTTTTTGATGACCCGGAGTTTGTTAAGAATTTTACTCATTCTCCATCTGCTATGACACATCATCATAATTATGTCGGTGGGAACCTAGAGCATACAGTTGGCGTGGTAAGGCTTTGTAACAACATTTGTGAGATGTACCCGGGTATAAACAGAGATCTGCTGATAACTGGTGCAGTCTTGCATGATATAGGGAAACTAAAGGAATATAAGGTTACAGCATCGATAGATAAAACAGAAGAGGGGAATTTCATCGGGCATATAGTGATCGGAGATAGATGGATTCGTGAGAAGATAGCTGAGTTGAAAAAGATAGGTAAAAGTTTTGATCAGGATTTAGAGAATCACTTGTGTCATCTTATACTGAGTCACCATGGTAAATATGAATGGGGTTCTCCGCGGATGCCGAAGACCGTTGAAGCGTGTGTGCTTCATCAAGCTGATCTCATGGATTCTCAGGTTAAAAATTATATTCAGAACATCGAAGGAGGAAGGAAGATGACTGATGAGGACTGGGCGTTTCTGTGGGATCCTGACTTGGGTAGAAAAAGAATAATGTATCTGGGAGACCATTAGGTTTCATAGAGGTGAAAAGAGATGAAAAAAGACTTGTTAGATATCCTCTGTTGTCCAACATGCAAAGGAGAGTTAGAGTTAGAGGTTAAGAAGGAGGATAAAGGGGAAATTATTGAAGGAAGTTTTACTTGTAAAAAATGTAATTGCACATATTCTATAGAAGATGGTATACCTAATCTTTTACCAAGATAGGGGAATTAATTATCCATAAAATGTTTGATATCTTCCACTAGATTTTTTGACTCTGTTAAATCCTTAATGTATTGTTTGAAACGTGGTGCTCTCCGATCAAGGATAACCGCTACACCCCTATCATTTTCATCACGGATAAGACGGCCGATAGATTGTAGAAGTTTCCTAGCAGTTGGCGCCTCAACTGTATACTCCCAGCCCTTACTAAATTTCATATCGTAATAACGTTGTAAACCACGTTGACGAGCAGTCGGCTTAGGATAAGGAATACCAACAATTACAGCTATCTCCAGTTGTTCAGCTGGAAAATCCATTCCTTCGCTTATTCTACCGCCTATTACAGAAAAAAGAGTCGCACCATCCCCGTTTTGGTTTCCACGTTCTTTAAAATCAGAGACTAACTCCATAAGTGCAGTTTGTGACATCTCTTGTTCTTCAAAATAAATACCCCGATTAATATTATCTAAATCCACATGGTTTCTAAACATAGACATGACGTTGAAACTAGGGAAGAAAACCATGGTATTTTTAGGAAAAGTGTTACAAATATTGGTGACATGATTCTGCATTCTTGTAATAATTTTTTCATCTTTACTGATCTCGTCATATTTCGTAGTGACATCACGGACAAAAAGTATTTTTCTATTCTCTTTAGGAAATGGTGACGGATAACCCACTAGTTCAGTATTGTCTAATAGACCTATTGAATCACGATATTCTTCCAATGGCTCCAGTGTACCAGACATGTGAATCGATGAATGAAACTCTCTGATTATGTCAGTTCCAACAGATGGATCCAAACAAAATGCCTCTATTCGTGGATTTTTACTTTGTGATGCGTCGACTACTAATTTTGCATACTGATCCATCCCCAGATTAACCCAAAAATCCAAAAAAACACCAAGCTTATGAAGATACGAACGAGGAAGCTTGCCCTCCTTCTGACGATACTCCTGAATCTTCTCCCCATAAGCTATCAAATCACCAATAATATCATGAAGCGTTTTACTCGTGATCCCTAATCTCGATAGAATCTCCGACTCAAATTCATGAGAAGGAATAAAAGCATCACTTTTATCAATAGGCCCCTTTCTAATACCATTTTCTAAAACACCATAGACATAGGTATCCCTGAGATCACTTAGAATATTGACCAACAATTTACAAAAATCTGAAACAGAAACCTTACCATCAATCATAGACGGGTCACCGAATTTCTCCGCCTCCAAGAGACAGCTATTAAGCATCCACATACTAAGCTGCGCGGAAAACAAATCACGGATATAATCGGGCAGGTTATGTGCCTCATCAACAACGAGAATCATATCATCCTCAGGTGCAGACAACCAATCAAAGAGCATATTACGAAGAAGAGGATCAAAAACATAAATATAGGGAGCAACAACGACTGTTGCCTCACGAATCAGAATTTTATTTATCTCGTAAGGGCATATGTTCTTTCTCTCACAAAAATCTATGAACTCTTCTGCAGTTGGAAGATCTTTCTTCACCCATTCAAGGATATTGTTAACTTTTTCCTTATCCACTATAAAATTTTTATAATAAACACAGCCTTTGTCCTTCCCTTTTCCAGAAGCCCGGGCTTTCTTTTTTTCATTTGAACAAAGTTTTGACAACTCCTCAGATGCCCCCTTGGCAAACTCAGGGTTATTACGCGCAAGTATACACATATTGGCTCTACCTTGGATTCCAACTCCAAAAATCTTCTCCTCATGGTCCCTACTTTTTTTCCTAATCTCTCTCAATTCCATTATAACTTGTCTTTGCTGAGCGTTTGTACGTGTCGTATAAATTATTTTTTTACTGTTATTCAAGGCATATTCCAGAGTTGAAGTCAGTGCACATATCGTCTTTCCTGAGCCTGTCCCTGATTCAAATACAATATTCCCTCCCACAGTAAGTGTATTCTTGATAGTCTGCATTATAGCTGTTTGATTTTTACGCGGCATATAAGGAAATAGTTCCATAACTAAAAAGGAAATGTAAACATTGGTAAATAGAGTTGTTGGAGACCTAGTTGAAACTATTAATTTTATTTTAGGCATGGATGAGGTTTTAATAGGTTTAACATATTAAACCAACAGGTTTATGGTTGAAACCCCATTTGATCAAATAAAAAAATCTCTTTCAAAAGAAATCCCATTGAAATTGATCAGTAAAATCCCTGATAAATGGAAAAAAATCGGAGATGTTTTAACAATCAAATTGCCACCTGAGTTGGAAAAATATAAAACACAAATAGGTGAAAAATACGCTGAGGTTCTAGACTGTAAAACCGTACTTCAGGATATAAGTGGAATCACTGGCATATATCGTGAGCCAAATGTAGAAATCATCTATGGAATTGAAAATACAGAAACAGTTCATAAAGAAAATGGCATACACTTTAAGTTAGACCCCAAAAAAATAATGTTTTCATCTGGAAACATGGATGAACGAATACGTATGGCACATGTTTCAAATGAGGGGGAAACTGTGGTTGATCTCTTTACAGGTATTGGTTATTTCACGCTTCCTATGGCGGTCTATAGTAAACCTAAAAAGATGTTTGCCTGTGAAATAAATCCTGTCGCGTATGATTATTTATGTGAAAATATTGTGTTGAATAATGTTACTTCAACTGTGGAACCGTTGTTGGGGAATAATAAAGATACTGCTCCAAGAAATGTTGCTGGTAGGGTAATCATGGGGTACATTAAGGATACATATCGGTTTTTACCTTTAGCTTTAGATTGTTTAAAAAATAACACCGGTGTTATTCATTATCATGAGGTCTGTCCAGATGATTTGCTTTCAAGTCTGCCTTTAAACCGAGCAAGAGAAGCTGCAGATGACTATGGTAAAACTGTACGG
>Ga0209636_10000766_pt1 | contig 31850 bp, 41 predicted proteins | sample DeeMarSWOR152_54_FD_187464 | JGI IMG/M metagenome (GOLD analysis project Ga0209636, IMG submission 187464) | Marine sediment microbial communities from White Oak River estuary, North Carolina - WOR-1-52-54 (SPAdes) (version 2) | ecosystem: Environmental > Aquatic > Marine > Intertidal zone >...
ACCAAAATCATGACCTACTTTATTTTTCAATTCTTCGATGTTTGTGTCCCTATCTTCTTTGGCAATGATTGATGCTGCGGAGACAACGGGATAATTACAATCCGCATAATTTTCACATACTAGTTCTACATCCTTATTATCCAATTTCGACCATAGGTAATCCCTGAATTTGTTTGTATTGTAACCAGGTGAATCTATTATTGCTCTATCTGGTTCGAGCAGATTTATGATTTCTGCCATTTTCATCGCTTCTATCTGATTGAGATTAACTCCTCTCTTTCTATTGGCATCGATCTTGCAAGCAGGCACACGAAGTACAACTATATGTCTAGCAATTTTCTCAATTTTTGGAACGAGTTCTTTTCTTTTTTCTGGAGTTAATTGTTTAGAATCTTTTACTTTAATTTTTTTGAGTTTCCTTTCATCTTTTTCATCTATCTGTAATCCACAAATGACTAAGGGACCTATTACTGAACCCCGACCTGATTCATCCAAACCTAATATTTTAATTAAAACCACCACTTTCTCTCCTTTTTAATATATTTCCCAACAATCGGTATTTTTTCTCCGCATTCGGGACATTTTTTATTTTTTTTAAGATTAAAAGATTGGACATCAAAACCAAATCTCTTTACCAATAATTTATTACAACTAGGACAATAAGTATTTTCGAGTTTGTGACCGAGTATGTTACCTACATAGATGAATTTCAATCCTTCTTCTTTCCCAATGTTAAATGTCTTCTCTAAAGTTTCAACAGGAGTAGCAGGAGTTGTAAATTTATAATGTGGATAATATCTAGAAATATGCCAAGGCGTATTTTCTCCGAGATCATCATGAATTCTCTTTGCTATTTCTCTCAAACACGCATCATCGTCGTTAACTCCAGGAATAACTAGAGTAGTCAACTCCACCCAAGCTCCTTTCTTTTTAGCTTGTATAGCATTCTGCCAAACGAATTCAACATTAGCGTTACAGTATTTCTTAACTGCCTTCTCATCTCCCTTGATATCGATGTTGAAAGCATCACAACCCGCTTTAAGCAATAGATCCAAAGCTTCTGGAGTAAAATAACCGTTCGTGATGAAAGTGTTGTAGAGCCCTTCTTTCTTTGCAAGCTTAAAGACGTCTATTGAATATTCCAGAAAAGTAGTTGGCTCAGAGAAGCTCATGCTAGTGCCTTGACATAGATTTTCTATCGTTTTATCCACGAGTTCTTCCGGAGTCATTATCGTAGAATTTTTTGGATCTGGGGGAACTTTTGATATACCGAAGTTCTGACACCAAGGACATATGAATATACAAGACCAACTGCCTATAGTCAAACAATCGCTTCCTGACCAGAAATGAAATAATGGTTTTTTTTCTATAGGATTAACATTTATCGATGATATGAGTCCATACTCCAAACTATATAATTTTCCTTTTCTGTTTTCCCTTGTCTTACAAAAACCCAATTTATTAGGAGCAATAATGCAGCGTCTATTGCAGGTGTTACATCTTACTCTCTTGTTAGAAAGTTCATCATAAAGTAATGCCTCTTTCACGTATTTTTCTTGAGTCATCATCACAATATATTACTCTTATTCAATTAATTATTAATCATGTTAAACCTCGACCAGATTAAAAATAGAATCAGACAAGGAGAAGATATTGAAGAAATTGTTGAAGAAATAGACTGGAAAGAATTTGAAAAATTAATAGCAGAAATTCTAAAAAAACATGATTTTAATATTCATAATAATTTCAGGTTTAAAACTAATCGACGGTTTGAGATCGATGTTTTTGCAATCAGAAATAAAAACTCTTTAATAATTGACTGCAAACAATGGGGAAGACGTAGATACAAAAAGACTGGATTAAAATACTCAGTAAAAGAACAGAAAGAACGTGTCAAACAACTAAAAAAATTCTTGAAGAATAATCCTATGGCTCAAGCCATAAAGATTAAAAAAACTACAAAATTCATTCCACTAATCGTAACCTGGTTTGAAGAGGACTTGTTTGAACATGAAGACGTGTTTGTTGTTCCTATCTGGAAATTCAATCAATTTTTACTCAACTTAAGTGAGTACATTTAAATACTCCGATATAAATATTTTGAAATTAGAATAATTATGCATCGGGGAGGGGAAAAATGACTGCATTTAACATTAAAATTGAGAATATCGTTGCTTCAGCTTCTCTAGGTGTTAAGATACCTTTGGAAAAAATAGTCGAACATTTAGAGGGAACTGAATACGAACCCGAACAATTCCCAGGATTGGTATATCGTTTAAAGGATCCTAAGGCAGCTGCATTAATATTTTCATCGGGTAAGATAGTCTGTACTGGGGCTAGGAGCGTCAAGGACGTTAAAAAAGTAGTAAAAAAAGTAGTAGAGATGATTAAGACCGCAAAGATAGGTGAACCTAAGGCATATTCGATTCAGATTGAGAACATAGTAGCCTCTGCAAAATTGGAAGCAAAATTGAATTTGGATAAGATTGCATTTCAACTCGTAAATTCAGAATACGAACCCGAACAATTCCCAGGCTTGGTTTACCGAATGAAAAGTCCAAAAGTTGCTTTCTTACTGTTCAGTTCTGGTAAGGTTGTTTGTACTGGCGTTAGAAAAGTTGAAGATATAGAATCTTCTGTAAAAACATTATCCAAAAAGTTAAAAAGTATTGGTGCCCTTAAGAAATAGGGGCACATGAAAAAAGAAGAAATCATGGATAAATTCTCAGAATTCTTGAGAGATAATTATTATAAGGACTTGGCTTCTGCTGTCACTGAAGGTAAAAAATCTCTCGAAGTTGACTTCTCTTTAGTCGATAGGTTTGATCCAGTACTTGCTGATGTCATCTTAGAAAAACCAGAAGAAACTCTTAAGATTCTTGATGAATCTGTGGAGCAGATTGATTTGCCAGAAAAGGGAGAACTCCACATAAGATTCTTCAACCTCCCTGACACCACTAAAATAAGAATCAGGAACATACGAGCAGAGCATATAGGAAAATTGCTCTGTGTTGATGGAATCGTCAAAAGAGCATCAGAAGTTAGACCAGAGGTTGCTGAGACCGAGTTTGAATGTCCGGATTGTGGGAAAGTTATAACAGTGATCCAAACAGAGAAAGATAAAACAATAAGGAAACCGAGCAGATGTAGTTGCGGTTGTAGGAGGGGTTTTAGACAAATAAATCAGAAATTGTACGATGCTCGTTGGATAGCAATCGAAGAACCATTCGAAATAACGACGGGTGAGAGGCCTTCGGAGATAATGGTTTATTTGAAAGAGAATTTGACTTCTCCTAAAATGCGGAATAAGACAGAACCAGGTAACAGAATAAAGATTATTGGTATACTCAAGGAAATGCCGAGGAAAACTATTAGAGGGAGAAAAACCAGACAAATGGAGATTCTCCTTGATGCAAACAACATAGAAGCTGTTGAAATGGAATGGGAAGAGTTGATAATAGATCCAGAAGACGAGAAGAAGATTAGAAAACTCGCTAAAGACCCAAAAATTTACGATAAATTAGTTGCTTCTCTTGCTCCTACGATGTATGGTTTAGATGATGTGAAATTGGCGATAATCCTACAACTGTTTAGTGGAGAGCCGAAGATGTTGAAAGATGGAACAAGAATCAGGGGAAATATACATCTTTTATTGGTTGGTGATCCAGCAGCTGGCAAATCCCAGTTGATGCAACTGACCACTAGGCTAATTCCCAGAGGAAAATACGTTTCTGGAAGAGGAGTGACCGGAGCGGGGTTAACTGCCACTGTGGTGAGGGATGAACAATTTCTAGGGGGGTGGGTACTTGAGGCTGGAGCATTGGTAATGGCCAACAGGAGTGTCTGTGCGATCGACGAGTTCTCAAAAGTTGCACCACAAGATCAGGTTGCTCTACAAGAGGCTATGTCCTTAGAAACTATATCCATAGCAAAAGCATCTATTGTCGCTACTCTACCAGCTCAGACAGCAGTATTGGCAGGTGGTAATCCTAAACTCGGTAGGTTCGATCCTTACATTCCCATAAGAGAACAGGTCAATATCGACGAGGTGTTGTTGAGTAGGTTTGATCTCAGGTTTGCGTTGAGGGACGTTCCTAATGTTGAAATGGATACTAAAATGGCGGATCACATCCTGAAAATGAGACATTTCCAAGAGGAAGAAGCAAAACCTGTTATAAAACCCGAATTTCTCAGAAAATATGTTGCTTATGCTAAAAGTGTACATCCAGTCTTGACAGAAAAGGCTGGTGAGGCCGTAAAAGATTTTTACCTGAAGATGAGATCAAAGGCCAGTGGGGAGGCACCAGTCTCTATCACTCTAAGACAGTACGAGGCTCTAATAAGGTTGGCTGAGGCAGCAGCAAAAGTTAGGTTGAGTAATAAAGTAACAGTAGAAGATGCTGGGATAGCAATAAGACTCATGAAAACTTCTCTAAGACAATTCGGTTTTGATCCTGAGACCGGTATGATTGACATAGACAGAGCAGAAGGTGCGATGACGAGCGCTCAGAGGAGTAAGATAAGGATAGTGTTGGATGTCATCGAGGAACTGACTGGTGTTATAGGTAAAACTATTCCAGTGGAAGAAATAACGAGAAGAGCTAAAGAAGAAGGAGTGGATGATGTGGACGATATTCTAAGAAGGATGAAGAACGAAGGATTAATTTTCGAACCCAAACCAAATTTTCTCCAGAAGATATAATTCTAAGAAAATATATTAGTCTTTAATGTTCTAAATAAGAACCATGGAAACGCTCAGACAAACTATGATTAAAGCAAGAATATCGGATGTAGTTAACGGTAGGTTCATCAGGAAAGAAGGCCTAGAACCGAGTTACGTTTTAACTGATCTTGGACAGAGAATTTCAAGGGCCAATCTACTCGGAACGGTCGTTGACAAGTTTATGAGTGAGGATGGGAATTATTCTTCCATAACTATAGACGATGATTCTGATTCCATTCGTGTTAAGGCGTTCAGAGAGGACACGAATATTTTTGATAACCTCGAGGTTGGGGACATTATCATGGTCATAGGTAAAGTCAGGGAATACAATGATGAGAATTATGTTATACCAGAAATAGTAAAGAAGATAGCTAATCCCAACTATGAAATTTTACACAAGTTAGAAGTCTTGAATCAACTCCTCCGACAGAAGAAAATTCTGGAGAGAATAAAGAAAGAAAAGTTCAGTGATGTTGAAGAATTAAAAAAGTATGCAGAAGATCATAACATGGATACAGATTCTCTAGAAGCTATAGTGGAGACATTGTCTATCGAAGAGGAAAGTAAAGAGGATTTTAAACCCATGATATTAGATATGATCGAAAAGTTAGATAAGGGGGAAGGAGTGAAATTCAAACGATTGTTGGAAGAGTCTAAACTCCCTGAAAACACATTCGAAGAAGCAATAAACGAATTATTATCGAACGGTATCTGTTATGAACCAACTCCAGGCGTAATAAAGAGGGTTTGACATGAAGGGTTATAAGGAGATGTTGAAAGAAGCAGAGAAGAAGATATCTAAAGATGTTACCAAGACCCATAGACTGGAGATACCTCCTCCTAAAGTCGTCATTCAAGGCAACAGAACATTCATAACCAACTTTACTGATATAACAAACAGTATAAGAAGAAAGCCCAAACATCTGGCGAAATTTTTGTTCAGGGAATTGGCAAAGCCAGGACATGTAGATGGTAACAGACTTATTCTTCAAGGGAAAGTCATCAGGAGTTTAGTTGAAAAGAAGATTAAAGACTATGTTAAGGAATTTGTCTACTGTAAGGAATGTAACAGACCAGACACACAATTAAAGAAAGAAGATAGACTTGTTTTTATGAAATGTGAAGCTTGTGGCGCAAAACATGCTGTAAGGCGGATTTAAGGCTTATAAATATGAAATTCCTAATCTTTTAACACTCAAGAGGTGATTTTTTGACTGAAAATCCAAAAAAGACTAAAAAAACAGAAAAAGCTGAAAAATTACACTTTCCAACTGCTCCGATAGTCAGGTTGATGAAAGCAAATCTTGACAAGGATAAACTGATAAAAAGAGAAGTGAAAGAAGGGATGAATAAGTGGCTGGGGAAGATGTGTGCAAAGGTGACGAAGAAAATGAATGAGAAGCCCTATACGACAGTTGATTTTCATACTTTCAAGGAAGCGATTCAGGTTTACAATGATGTTGAAGAGATGGAGAAGGAAAAACAAAGGGTTGTTGCCAACCTGGAGAAAATAAAACATGATTGTGATGCTTTAATCAGGGACCTGGACAGAAAATTTAAAGTTTAAATCCTTCCTTTCTATTGTATACAAATGTTTTGGTGTAAAACATATTCAGCAAAAGGACAATTGATTGTTGCGATCTGTGATAAAAATCTCTTAGGAAAAACTATCGGTAAAAACCCAACAATTATTGTAAAGAAGGATTTCTATGGTGAAGAAATAATCGATAATGAAAAAGCATTAGAATTGATGAAAAAATCCAAAATCTGCAATCTAATGGGAAAGGATGTAGTCAACCTTGCTTTGAAAAAAAAGTTTATTACGAAGGAAAATATTATGTTAATTGATGACATTCCACATGCCCAGTTTATCAAGTAAGGCTCAATTCTTTATTCTAACGACAGTCGTGATAGTAGGAGTCTTCTACGCCCTGAGTAAATACATCAATCCTTATGCTTTCGTTGATACATCAAGAGGTGCAAAGGGAGAAGAAACTTTCTTCTTCGATAACGTGAGAGAAAAGGCAATAAAGACTATTAGACTGAGCAATTCTGGTAATTTACCATCTAACCTTAATAACTACAGGAACTTTGTCAAAAACTTGGCCAGCGAAAAAGGATATAACTTAGAATTCTATTACACTAACACAACTTATGACGTCAACATAAACATGGTCTTAACTTCCCAGAAATACACACTCAAAGCAAACTTCACTGTTCCATATTAAATTCATTTAATTATCTTGAAGAAAGGTAAGAATCCCTCTCTTATTTTTTTGGTTGAACAATGTAATTTTTTCGATAGTTCTGTCAATTCCTCCTTTTCTTCTTTTCTACTCTTTTTTGTCCTGCCTAAAATCTTTATCTTGTCCGGATACTGATATCTTGAGAATTTTCTGTACATTTCTTCCTTTGCCACTGCCACACCACCTGTCATAAGATCAATCATGTATTTTTTGTACTTCCAGTTCTGTCTGATGTTTATCCTGTTTCTAAAAAGGTCAGCCCTGGAAAGCATTTCATAAGCTTTGGCTATCTCTTCTGGTTTTTCGTATTCGTTGATTATATTCTGTTCTATCCACAAGAAAATTTCATCAGCGTCTTTGTCAACATTTTGAATCGATAGTTTAGCTGCTAACGCAGTTTTTGTTTTAAATATCATCTTCAATGCATCGAATATACTGGCTTCTCTCTCCCTATCCCCCAATTTTTCTAGGTCACTCAATTTTATTTGTTTACTTTCTCTGGCTAAACTCTCTAAATCGTTGATAGCAGAACGTAAATCCCCACCAGATCTTTTCGTCAATTGTCTCAAGACATCCTTTTCACATTTCAAACCTTCTTCCTGACAAATAAAGTTCAATCTATTGATTAAACCCCAATAATAGACTTTTGTGAAGGGAATTAACACACAATAAGAACGAAGAGATCGTAATTTTGGGTCGTAAGGATTGTTTGCTGTCAGGACTATTGGATATTGAGATTCTTTTATGATTTTTATCAATTCTCTTGTACCGCCCCTATCTTCACGTCCGGCTATTCCATCGATTTCATCGATTAGGAATATCTTTCCTTTTTTGAATAGCGATTTTTGTTTTATCGATTGACCAATGACTTCTTTTATTTGTGATGCAGTACGATAATCCGAGGCGTTCATCTCGATAATTTCTAGATTTTTTTCTTTTCCTAAAGCTTCTACTAAACACGTCTTGCCGACACCAGCAGACCCATGGAATAATGCAGCTTTTTTACCGGGTTTCCACGCCTTGAACCAAGTTAGAAATTTCTCTACTGCTCTCTTTTGTCCTACAACTTCTGATGTTTTTTGAGGAGCATATTTTTCTGTCCAAGGCATAGTTATCCCTTAATCACAAGGAATTTCAACTTTTTCTACACTCCAATCTACATTAACGTACCCACCCTCATAATAATAACAAGAATAGGAAATTGGGACGCCCCAACAGTATAAATAATCCCCGCCAACTCTTATCCCTTCCCATGGGTACCCACTTGTTTTAAAACCAAGGCAAGTACAGTCTTTATAGATAGCATCAGGATGAATAGCAGTACCCCAATTACCACAATGTTTAGGATAAAAAAACATTAATAGGATAATTAACCCAACTATTATAAACCATTTTTTTTTCAAAATCTTCTTCATGCCCATTTTTTTCACTTTTTACTAAACAATAAGAATTGAGCTAACAAAGCTTCAAGTTGAATTAAAGTAGAACCACCTTCAGTAATCCTAAAGTCATATTCACCAGTCTTATCGATCAACTTAATCTTGTTTTCTTCAGAAATCTTCAAACCATAAATCTGTTTGTGAATTTCCTTTATTATGTCTTCCCCAGCCAACCCTTGTTTTAGTAGCATGTCATGTAATTTTTCCCTGGCTTTCTTGAAATTTCTATTTAGAACTAAATCGAGCATTTCCTTAACATCTTTCGGTTTGGCTCTTGAAGCAACATCATAAACTGTATTTTCAGTAATTTTCTTTCCTAAAGATGCAGAAGCTTGGAGTAAGTTCGCGACTCTTCTTAAATCACCTTCAGAAAGGTTGAACATGGCATCTATTCCACTCTTACCTATCTTTAATTTCTCGCCTTTGACTATTCGGTCGATGTACTCTTTCATATTTTTTTCAGAGAGTTGTTTGAACCTAAAAACAGCACATCTGCTTTGAATAGGGTCTATGATCTTAGATGAATAATTACAGATCAGGATGAAACGTGCAGTTCTAGTAAAATTCTCCATTGTCCTTCTCAAAGCCTGTTGAGCATCTGATGTTAAAGCATCAGCTTCATCCAAGATTATCAGTTTGAATCGGATGTCGCTTATAGATTTTGTTCTGGCGAAATCCTTTATCTTACCTCTAACAACGTTTATACCCCTTTCATCACTTGCGTTTAACTCTAAAGTATTGGCTCTCCAACCCTTCCCGTAAAGGTCATTTGCTAAAGCTAGAGCAGAGGCTGTCTTTCCTATACCCGCCCTTCCAGCAAATAGACAATGTGGAATATTCTTTTCTTTAACGAACGCCTTCAGTCTCTCAACAACATGCTTCTGGTTGATTACTTCTTTTAATGATTTCGGTCGGTATTTTTCAGCCCAAACCTCAAATTCTGCCATTCAATCACGTTATTATTTTTAAGGTTTACATTAATTTATAAATGAAAAGATTTTTGTGATTAATATGAAGATTTCCATATCCGGGACGCCTTCTACTGGTAAAACAGAAGTTTCCAAACTATTATCGAAAAAGTTGAATTACAAACTAATCCAAGTAAGCGAACTCGCAGAGAAAATCAATGCCTTCATAGGATACGATAAAAAAAGAGAGTGTAAAATCCTTGATATGGATAAACTTGAAGAAGAAATCAAGAAAATTAAAGACGATGTTATCATAGAGGGTCATACCTCACATCTATTCCCTGTAGATATAGTCGTTGTTTTGAGATGTAATCCAGAGATACTGAAAAAAAGACTGGATAAAAGATATCCTTCCAATTCTTCAAAAGTTCAGGAAAATCTTGAAGCAGAAATACTCGGAGTGATAACTTCTGAAGCCATCATGAAAAACAAAAAAGTCTACGAGATAGACACATCTGATAAGAGTGTGGAGGAGACTGTTGACGATGTTTTAATGATTTTGAGAGGAAAGACTGAAAAATTTAAAATTGGGAAGATCGATTGGTTAGAAAAATACGTTGATATGATTGAATTGAAAGATTAATTCCGTTTCTTTTAGAATCTTATCCGATTCTTTCTTTTTTAATAAAAAGGACATCTTTACTAATCACTTTCTAATGTTCATCACAACCCTACCCCCTGGGAAACTACTAATAAATATAATGTATAGATATTAAAGTGGTTAAATGAAAAAGAAAAAAGTTTGGCCTGTAGCAAAGGGTTGGATACCGGTTAGTGAGAGCAATTGGGTTAATTGGAGCCTTTGGGATAATAACGTATCGTTTCAGAGAAGAGTTAAATCTGAAGATAAATGGGATACGGTAGAGAAATTCCATTTCACACCAAAGATATTGAAAGAGATATGGTGGAGAATCCCTAACTGGTTGACGGCAATGGAATGTAAAAGAAAAAAGAACTTAGTTGTATTGAGCACTTAATCTTCCTTAGTCTTCTCTTCCACTTCTTTTTCAAGTCCTAATTTCTCTACCAGTTCTTTATACCGATTTCTGATCGTGACCTCAGTAACATTAACTATCGAAGCAACTTCTCTTTGTGTCCTCTTTTCCCCCAACAGTACACATGCAATGTATATCGCAGCAGCAGCCACACCAGTCGGTCCCTTACCACTAGTAATATCTAGCTTTTTGGCTTTCTTGAGTATTTTTACAGCTCTAGCTTGAACCTTATCACTAAGATTCAAAATGGAACAGAATCTAGGAACATAATCCTTTGGATCGGCAGGTAATATCCTTATTCCAAGTTCTCTTGCAACATAACGATAAGTCCTTCCTATCTCTCTCTTCTCCAGACCAGAAGCCTCAGCGATCTCATCTAATGTTCTTGGTGTACCAAACTGTCTGGAAACAGCATAAACTAAAGCAGCAATAACAGATTCTATCGATCTTCCTCTAACCAATCCCCTATCAACAGCCTCTTCATAATATCTCGCTATTCTCTCATGCACAGATTTTGGAAGGTTTAAGAATGAAATTATTCTCTGTAATTCGGAAAGAGCGAATGATAAGTTTCTATCCTTTGATTCTATCAATCTCTTGTGCCATTTTCTAAGCCTGTAATACTGAGCACGTTTCTTTCCTGGAACTTTGTACAGTTCTCCAAGTCCCTTCCCTATTTCAGTCGTCAAACCCTTATCATGTTTAGTGAAGGTAAGGGGTGCACCTGTTCTAGCACGCCTTGATATCTGTTCTGAGTCGAACGCTCTCCATTCTTGTCCCCTATCGACCATCGATTCTTTAACGATCAATCCGCATTTAGAACATCTCAATTCTCCTCTCATTTCGTCCTCTAGGAATTTATCGTTCCCACACTCGGGACACTTTTTCATTTTCTTGACGAACTTCATTATAACCACTTATTAGTAAATATAGAAACTTATTTAAACTTTTCGGTTTAGGTATTTAAACTTAACATATATATTCCTACTCTTATATAAAACTTTTGATTCAGGAGGCTTTGCACAAAAACTATAGTAAGCTTTTTAAATCTATCCCCAGCTCGAAAACGCAATTTACAAGGACAGAAGCGTTGTGGCAGCAAACCTTAGCCAGAATCTCGTTGAATTGAGCCATATCTGTTTTACTCCTAACATAAGGAAGGAACTTTGATTTTATCATATGGAAAGTACTTTCTACATTACTCCTCATGTGATAATACTTCTCAAAGGTTGGTCTGTGCGGCTTTGCACAAAAACTATAGTAAGCTTTTTAAATCTATCCCCAGCTCGAAAACGCAATTTACAAGGACAGAAGCGTTGTGGCAGCAAACCTTAGCCAGAATCTCGTTGAATTGAGCCATATCACTCTTGCTCCTTACGTAAGGAAGGAACTTTGATTTTTGTCTTGAGGAGAGAAAAACAGAAAACATTGAAAGACTCAGTCCTATTTAACCTCATAATACCAAGTAGTTTATACAGATAGCCATAATTTTTAACTATTGAATAATAGATTATCGTTTTCTGTTATAATTTGAGTGGTGAGTTTAATGGAAGATATAGGCTCATGTATAAGTTGTGGTAGTAGAAGTGTAGTTTATTCTAGAGAAGTTAAAGGCGATAACCAGATTTCGAAAAAGATATGTGCATCTTGTAACTATGAGGATGAAATCATACACCCTATAATCAGATAGATTTTTATTAATTTAACTAAATCAGATAAAACTATTTCAATGGAAATCATCTAAAAAATGATATAAGGGGGTGTAATAAATGGCTTTAATCGTTAAGAGTGCAATAAGAGCAATGATGAAAGGTAGATGCAATGTCGGTGAAGACTTCTTGAAGAAACTAGATGCTGATGTAGCAGCTATGGTTAGAAGAGCTGCTGACAGAGCAAAGGCAAACAAAAGAAAGACACTGAAAGCAAGGGATTGTTAAGCTCTTTTCTTTTTCTCTTTTTTAACCTTCTTCAATCAATCCCGAATCATCTAGACTTTTTGTGCAGAAACTTTTTGTATAATCAACCCAAATCAGATAAATTATAAATAAATCTCTTACCAATTTCTATTGGTGATGTAATGGTCAGAAAATTTCCACTAGCACCACTGGAAAGGATTGCTAAAAAAGCAGGAGCAGAAAGAGTTTCTTTGAAGGCAGTGAAAGAAATGAGGAATGCAGTTTTAGATGCGGCCGAAACAATAGCGAGTGATGCTGTTGTGGCTGCCGAACATGCTGGAAGAGTGACTGTAAAAGGAAAGGATATAAGACTCGCCTGCAGATAATTCTTTGGTGGTTTTTTGGAGAAGACGACGAGTGTCATAAAGAGTTTAAAAAAAGGTCATTTCGTTCTCATAAACAATGTCCCCTGCCGAGTGGAATCAATCTCCTCAGGAAAGAGTGGAAAACACGGTGCAAGTAAAACTCGTGTTGAGGCCATAGGTTTACTGGACGGGAGAAGGAGAAGTATAGTCAAACCTTCTGGTGATAATGTTGATGTTCCAATAGTAAATAAAAAGAAGGCACAAGTCCTGGCTTTGGCTGGCAACAAAGTCCAACTCATGGATTTGTCTGATTATTCAATGTTCGAGTTGGAAATCCCAGAAGAATTGAAAGGTAAATTGAAATCAGGTGAAGAAGTAAACTATTTCGAATTAGCTGATACAAGAACTCTTAAACCTTTGAAATGAATTCATTCGACTAATCCCATCTTATTTAACTTATCCAGTATTCCTTTTATCGCAGCTTTAACGATATCTCTATTCCCATTGACAGAAAAAACATCAGTCATCTCTTCAATAGAAGTTTTACCATCACACTGAATCCAAACAAGAAAAGAGATAGGATCTATGTTATAACTCTTATTACTATTCTGGTCAACGAGGATGTAAATATTTCCCAACTTTGACCATTTCATCTCTTTTGTCTTTTTAGGAAATTTCACTTTCCTTCTCCTTCCTCTGGTAAAGGAGTGGCAATATGTTTAATTAGAACGACATCGCCTATCGATTGGACCATAGGATAGGGAACAATGATACCTTTCTTTCCGCCCACCATTTTACCCAAGAAAGTTCCTCTCGCTGCTGATATGACTAAAGACCTAACTTTGTACCTTGCAAGGTCAAACTCTATGTCAGACACTTTACCACAATAATATCCCTTGTCTGTAAAAACATCCTTTCCAAACATCTCTGATATGTCCTTCACAGTGATCGGCATTATCTTTAACCTCCTAACAATATATTAGATATACAATTATTAAATTTTAACAAATTAATAATTTAAGGTCTTGAAGCATTAATGTTTGAATGCCGAGATCGCCTAATCCGGTATGGCACTAGTCTGCTAAACTAGCGGGCTTCGGCCCTTGTGGGTTCAAATCCCACTCTCGGCGTCAGGGGTCGATGGTCTAGCCCGGTTATGACACCGCCTTGACGTGGCGGGAATCCCAGGTTCAAATCCTGGTCGACCCATTCAAAAATTGAAAAGTATAAAAAAGTTTAATATAAACTGATGATGAAGCTCCCGTAGTCTAGTCCGGTCAAGGATATCGGCCTTTCGAGCCGCAGAAGTTAATGCGGAAACACGGGTTCAAATCCCGTCGGGAGCACTTAATTTATAATAACCAAAGCATCTCCTTCCTTTACTCCCATACCTTCTTTAATTTTAATTTCCTTTATTGTTCCACTCCTTATTGCACCAACCTCATTCATCATTTTCATGGCTTCTAGTATAACAACTGGATCACCAAAATTCACCTTATCACCTACATTAACTTTAATTTCCACAATCCTTCCTGCCATTGGAGCTGTTACTCCACCCTTTACTACAGGTTTCTTGTAAATAGGTTTTTTGTCAACTCTTATAGGTTCAGCTTTGTATTTTTCCTTTGATCGAAAAAAAGGAATCATTTTTTTAATATCCTTACATTGTAAGTTCTTTCACGTGATTTAACCAAGTAGTTTTCCCTATCGATTTCTTTCAGTTTTAGTTCATAAGGTTTATTATTAACTAGAAAAAAACACTATCATCATCTTTTTGAGAGAGTAATTCTACATCATAGGTTCCGGAATCTAAAACTATAGATAATTTATCTTTTTCAGTTCTCTCAACTTTCCCTTTATAAAGTTTTCCATTGATTTCAATTTCAAATTCCATTAATACGAATTCGAACTAAAAACTTATATTTGGGAATTGATTTCTACTTAAACTTTTATAATTATCTAATACAATTATCAGGAATGCAGGGGTCGCCAAGTCAGGTCAAAGGCGCAGAAAATTGCGTATGCCTTAGGAGCCTGTCTCTTAGTGAGTTCGTGAGTTCAAATCTCACCCCCTGCATACTTATTTAAATTTCTGGACAAACTTATAGAAAGATAATTTATGGTAAAGAAGAAAGGATATCCGAACATTGGAGAAAAAGTCATCGTCACTGTCATCAACATAACTCCTTATTCTGCCCTTTGTAAGTTGGAAGAGTATCCTGGCAAAGAAGGAATGATACACATCTCTGAAGTATCGGGAAAATGGGTTAGGGATATCAAAAAATTCGTTAAGTTGAACAAAACATACGTTGCTAAAGTAATGAGAGTAAACGAGAAAAAAGGACACATAAATTTGAGTTTGAAGAGAGTTCCAAGAATGGAAAAAAAGAGGAAGATGCAGAGTTATAAGAGAGAAGAGAAAGCGGAAAAAATACTAGAAAAGATTGCCAAAGACCAGAATTTAAGTCTGGATGAAGTCTACGAAAAAATCGGTTTTGAGCTTCAAGAAAAATTCGGTGAAATGTTCAGGGCATTCGACCTTGCCTACAAATCACCAGAAAAATTAATAAATAGGGGAATTTCTGAAAAATGGGCGAAGATAATCCATAAAATCTCTAAGAAGAATATTAAGAGAAAGAAGGTTAAGATAAAGGCAAAATTGGATGTGAGATTCTTTACTGGTGATGGTGTTGAAAAGGTCAAACAATTTCTCAACAATCTAACCAATAAATACAAAGTAAACATAAAATATATTAGTGCTCCCAAGTATAGTGTTGAGATAGAGAGCGAAAATCCAAAAGTCGCACAGAAAAAATTAACAAAACAATTAAGAGATGCTGTATCAAATATTAAGAACGGTGAAGCCAATTTTAAAATGGTTGGTGAGAAATAATGGTTGAAACATACATTAAAGTTCATGGTAAGTTACCGAAATTGAAGGATCCTGTATTTGTAGAAGGGCTTCCTGGTGTTGGCAATGTTGGAAGGATCGCTGCTGGTTACTTGGCGGAACAATTAGGAGCTAAGGAATTTGCAGAGTTATTTTCCCCCCATTTTCTTCCGTTCGTTCTTCTACATCAAAGTTCTGCCGTCCATGTTCTCAAGAATGAATTCTTCTACTGGAATGCAAAAAAGAAAAACCAAAGAGATTTAGTAATTCTTATCGGTGACAGTCAAAGTATCGATCCTTTAGGGCATTACGAAATCGTTGAAACTGTCTTGGATTTCTTAGAAAAATTAGGTGTTAAGGAAATCATAACTATTGCTGGTTTAAATGTTGGAAAGCTTGAAAAACAACCAAAAGTAATAGGTGCAGTGAGTGACACAAAAGTTGTGAAAAAATACAAAAAAATGGGAATAGATTTTGCAGCTGGTAGTAAGGTAGGAACTATAGTTGGTGCGTCTGGTCTATTCATAGGCTTGGGAAGGTATAGAGGAATGAAAGGTCTATGTCTACTCGGTGAAACTTCTGGTTTTCCGATCATTCCAGATCCTAAGAGTGCAGAAGTTGTTCTAAAAACGTTGATGAAGATACTGAATGTGAATATTGACATGTCTAAACTCAAAGATAAAGTGAAAGAAATGGAGAACTTCATGAAGAAGATACAAAAAGTTCAGAGTAGGGCGGTGAGACAGTTGCTTGCTCAACAGATGAAAAAACCAACAAAGGGGAAAGAAGAGGAGTTAAGGTACATTGGGTAAACTTTAAGAATTTCTATTTTTAAAGTGAGTTCATGACTGAAAAATTACTCGTATCAAAACAAGATTATTTATCTGCAGGGATACACATAGGGATGAAATCTAGGACAAAGGATATGAAGAAGTTCATATATAAAATCAGGGAAGATGGTTTAGCTGTTTTGGATTTGAAGGTGTTAGATGAAAGAATAAAGGTAGCAGCAAAGTTCTTGACAGACGCAAAGAAGATTTTGGTTGTGGGAAGAAAATTTAACTCACATAAACCAATAAAAAAATTTTGTGAAATAATAGGATGTGATTATGTTATTGGAAGATTCATGCCAGGAACTTTAACAAACCCGAGTTATAAGAAGTTTGTCGAGCCTGATGTTGTTTTGTTGACTGATCCATTATCTGATTATCAGGCTTTGAAAGAAGCCGTGGATAGTAGAACTCCTGTTGTTGCTCTTTGTGATACATTCAACGAAACTAGGAACATTGACCTAATTATACCTTGTAATAACAAAGGAAGGAAATCCTTGGCTCTAATATACTGGCTATTGGCCAGGGAAATCCTGAAAAACAAAGGAAAAAAAGAATTCAAGTACAAATTAGAAGACTTCTCCGGAGAACGTGGTTAACACATCTTCCACAACTTTGCTCCTTCATGTAATATTTTTGATGATTCTTTCAAACCTTCTTTGGTTAAATTGTAATTAACCTTCTTCTTGACTAGTAAATTGTTTTTGACGAGTCTTTTCAGAGCTTTTCTAACCATCTTTCTTTGACGTGGTACGAATTTAGAGAGTATAAAATCTTCTGAAAGAGGTTTATCTAATGAACCCTTCGTAAAAACTAAGAATATTAACATAATAGTCTTTTCTAGTTCTGTTAATCGCATATAACATATGTTATATTATCAAAATAAATAATTTAGGTTTTTTTAATGAAAAATAAATTTAATAACATGAGTTAAATATTTATAAAACATATATCTAAAAATAAACTAGTGGGATGTTGAGATGATTTAGTGCCTAGAGAGAGCTTCACCGAAGATATAGTTTATGCATTTGTTTGCAGGCATCCAGGACTATCCACATACGAGATATCCAAGAAATTGAACATGACTGGTGGTAGAGTTAGGCACGCTCTTTCTAAATTGAAGAAAATGGGTTTAGTGAAATTCAAGTTTGAAAGGAACAACCCAAGAATCAGAAAATTAACCTTTCCTGTTGATGCATGGTTGTTATTACCAAAACAAGTGAAAGAAGAATTGAAGAAATCGTTATCTAAAAAGATTTAAATATGACTTTCCTAATAAACCCTTGAGTGAGTTGGTTAGATAGCTTCGCCTTTCCTTCAAAAGAAAGGTGAGGAAGTTCCGTCCATTGAGGGAATATGGCTGAGAAGTCTATCTTCGATATCAGAAACGATACCGCTTTGCGGATGAAACGGATCGAAGATTCCGATGAGATGCAAGCCAAAGAGCGCTTAGACGAATGCTATCTGAACACAGAAGATGGACTAAAACCAACACACTCATTTTTATATTTTCATTGAGGTAATTATTGAGTGAGAAAATGGCTAAGAAAGATAAATTTCGGATGCCGACTGGTATGGCCGGGTTGATTCGATACGGTGAGGAATCGAAGGATCAAATAAAAATGAAACCCAAACATGTCGTTGCTTTCTGTATTGTTATCGTTGTTTTAGAATTGATATTGAGATTCCTTGGTTAAGATTTAAGTTGTTCTAATTATCTTTATTCTTTGGTGGTTGTTTGGAAGTATGGTTGGGTCCCGCTGGCGTTCCTGTGAGTTCAAAGGGTAGATCAACCCTCGATGGCATCAAAACTATTTCTGATTTAGGATTGAACGCGATGGAAGTAGAATTTGTTCGTGGGGTCAAGATGGGTTTGGACATGGCGAAGGAAGTTGGGGAGTTGTCGAAGGGATTGAATATCAGATTATCGATCCATGCTCCATATTACATCAACTTGTGCTCTAAAGAAAAGGAAAAGGTGAAGGCATCAAAACAAAGGATAATCAAGAGTGCGGAAAGAGCTCATGCCATGAATGCAGATATAGTAGTCTTCCATCCAGCCTATTATGGAAAGTTATCAAGAGAGGAAGCTTATCAGAAAGTAAAGGAAGCTTGTGAAGATATGAGAGACATTCTAAAAAACAAAGGTATAATTGATGTTAGGCTTGGTTTAGAGACTACTGGAAAAGTTAGTCAATTCGGAACCCTGGATGAAATAATCCAGATTTGTAGAGAATTAAAATACTGTTCACCTGTTATCGATTGGGCACATATTTATGCCAGACAGGGAGGAAGGATTGATTTCTCAGGAATATTCGACAAAGTTTCTGTTCTCAAACCCAAGCATTTGCATACACATTTCAGTTGTATCGAATTTACGTCTGTCGGAATAAAAGGTAAAGGAAATGAGAAACGTCATTTACCCTTGAAAACAAAAAAACCAGATTTTGAGCCGTTGGTGGGGGAAATCTTGAAAAGAAAAATTAACACCACTTTGATATCAGAATCACCAATTCTTGAACAAGACGCTTTAGTAATTAAAAAAATGTTTGAGGGACATGGTTACAAATTCTGAAAAGATAAAATTGTTATTGAAGACTTTTCCAAAGACTTATTCAGAGGAATTAGGGATTGATATTGACAGTAAAAAACCAGAAGAAATATTCAAGTGGTTTTTAACATCAATCCTTTTTGGCCATAGGATTTCTGAAACTATAGCAAAGAACACTTACAAAGAATTTGAAAAAGAGGGTTTGCTGAGTCCAGATAAGATTCTTGATGCAGGTTGGGATGAATTAGTCCGTGTTTTGGATAATGGCGGTTATGTTAGATATGATTTTTCTACTGCTTCAGCTCTATTGGATATAATGAAGAATTTGAAAGAAAAATATGGTTCTCTAGAAAACCTCTACAAGATGTCAAAAGATTCTAAGGATTTAGAAAGTAGATTGCAGGAATTCAAGAAAATCGGACCAGTCACTGTTAATATCTTTCTTCGTGAGTTAAGAGTTGTTTGGCCTAAGTCTGATGTTAAGGTGTCTAAATTCGTTAAACCATCATCAAAGAATCTTAGTATTGATCTCAGGGGATTAAATAGAAAAACCAAGAGATTCATTAATTTAGAATCGGCTTTGCTCAGATTAGGAAAGGATTATTGTTGGAAAAAAAGATGCAAATATTGCCAATTTAGGGATTACTGTTTTTGAGGTGATATAGTTATATTTTTAAACTTTACTATTATATGATATACTAAGTGATATGAATGATAAATTTGGCATATGAGAGACTTAGTAACCATCTAAGAAAAGAATATGGAATTCCTCCACGTCTTGTATACGAAATCGAAATTCTCCAAAAACCTGGGAAAGGGACACATCTCCGTCTTCATATGTATAACGGCATTGAATCTACTATTGGTAATGATCCTACTCTTGTGAGATTAGTAAGAGACTATGCTAGTGGTAGGTCACCCGAAGAAAGGCTGAGAGGAAGAATATCGGCTCTTGAGCAAGTTTTAAAGGATAATAAAATACCCTTCTCTGAATTTAAAGAAGGGTTAAAAAACCTCAGTGTCGGAAAATTACGCGAAATTCTTTTTGATTTGGAAAGAAGATATGTAATAAGCCATATTTTTTCTGGTTCGCAAGATCCATATACAAGTGAGGCAAGTCGTGAAGATATAACATTCTTGTTACTCAGAAAATATCCAGAATATGGAACGAATTTTATAGAACAAATCGTTGATAAATATGGTGTTGATTGGGCATTGGAGATATTAGCTTCACCTGAATTAATGGAGGAAGTATTTGAAACAGAACATTATAAAAGTGTGGCAACAGAAGAATTTGTATTTGGAGATAAATTGGGAAAAGAAGGTTTAAATGAACCTGAAAGTGGATATGGACCGGAACTTGAAACAGTTTTATATGGAACTCAAGCAACATAAGTGTCTTGTCTTGGTCTTGGTTCTCTAGTTTGTTCACTTCTTGGGGGATATAGTCTATGCATTAACTCTCCAAATTTTATTTTGTCCCCCATTTGTCTCAATACAGCTGTTAGGGCAAGTCTACTTACTTGATTTTTTAGGAAAATTTTTTCTATACTTTCTTCAGATCCCTGTCTGGACTCTGGATCTCCTAAAATCAGTTTTTCTATACCATAATGAGGACTTCTATCGTGGAATAATCTTGGGTTTTGGGTTTCTATGGCATCTAATAATATTTTACCTCCTGACTCAGAAAGCACACCATAAAAAACTAACACGCTTGAATCTTTTTTACCAACTATTCCACCTCTACATCTAAAATGTCCCTCCCATCTGTATAAAAACCTTTGACTAACTAATCTAAACGATGAGATTGCTTTATTTAAGCCATCGACCACACCTTTGTATGATAATATACTTCTACCCTCCTGATAATAACGATATAAAAATTGTCTTACAATCAAATTGGCTATTTTAGCATATTGCTTTGGCGTAAGTTCTATAGGTACCTTCTTTCTAAGTATTTCTGAAACCGGTTTCAATACAATTCCTTCTAATCGGTTATAATAAGAATGGTCGTCCGTAGCAACCGGGACGGTTTTGTGGAATTCTCCGGCTAATTCCATGAGCTGTGCATTTGTAAATGAAATATCTTCAAACATCCGACCTGCTATGGCTTTCCCATCCGCCTCTGAATTTCCGTTTCTATGATTATATGAGCCTAGAAAATTATTCCAATCTCCGTATTCACTCTTAAGTATAGGTGGGAGACGTTCATCTAATTGCCTAGCGTACTCATCTCCGTCTGAATAATTTACAACATTAATAACCATTTTTTATCCCCCACTCATTAACATCTAAATTAGTGAGTTTAATAAACTTAAATAGATTTTCAACATTAAATATATGCTTAAAAATATAATTTCAACCCCCTAAAAAATCCTAGACTAAGATATTATTTAAAACTTTCTATTGAGAATACATGCCTATTTATATTATTAATCCATTCAAGAGTTTTTTTAAGAAATTTTAACTAAACGAGTGAATAATATACTATGAGAAAATTTGAATTCCTCGATATAACAACTGCAGATGTTTGTTTTGTAGCCTACGGAAAAAATCTAAATGAACTTTTTGCCAATTCAGCTCTAGCAATGTTTGAAACGATGATAGACACTAATCAAATAAAACCAAAAATAAAAAGAGTTTTGGAAGTAAAGGGAGAGGATATGAAAAGTTTACTCTTTGACTGGTTGAATGAGCTTTTATTCTATTCTGGGTCTGAAAATTTGGCATTTTCTAAGTTTGATGTAGAAGTTGATAAAAAAAACTTTAATCTAAAGGCTGTTTGTTGGGGAGAGAAAATAGACCCCCAAAGACATGAAGTTAGAACAGAGGTTAAAGCCACGACCTATCATAAAATGAAAATAAAAGAAACAAAAGAAGGATGGAGTGCTCAAGTTATAGTTGATATCTAACCCTTAACAACACCCATCGGTCTTAATTTTGCAACTATCTTCGCTATCCCAGCTTCCTGACAAACTCTTACAACTTCATCTACATCCTTATAAACTCCAGGTGCCTCTTCGGCTATCCCTTTCCAGCTAGCAGATCTTACTAGAATCCCTCTTTCTTTGAGTCTTTGTTTTACTCTCTCTCCACGGAATCTTTTTAATGCCTTATGTCTTGACATTAGTCTGCCTGCTCCATGACAAACACTAGAAAAAGTCAAATCTTTAGCTTCTTCAGTTCCAATCAAAACATAACTTGCTGTTCCCATGCTACCAGGAATTAAAGCTGGTTGTCCGATGTTCTTATAATCTTCGGGTATGTCAGGACTTCCTGGACCAAAAGCACGTGTTGCTCCCTTTCTATGAATGTATACTTTCTTTTTCTCTCCATTTATTCTATACTCTTCAATCTTTCCCACATTATGACAAACCCCATAAACTACTTCCAATCCAATATCTTCTTCCTTTACATCCAAAGTTTTGAGTATACTTTCTCTAACCCAATGAGTTATCATCTGTCTGTTACAGAAAGCGAAATTAACAGCACAAGCCATAGCTTGGTAATAATTATCACATTCTTTTGTTCCTGCTGGTGCGTAGACTAATTCTCGATCTGGCAATTCCCTGACTTTATCCCTAAAAGCATTCTCTAGAATCCTGAGGTAATCAGTACAGACTTGATGACCAAAACCTCTTGAACCAGTGTGAATCATGACACAAACCTGATTTTCATTGTTTATTCCGAAGATTTTTGCAACTTCAGGAAGATAGATTTTTTCCACGTATTGAATTTCTAGGAAGTGATTACCTGCTCCTAGAGTTCCTAATTGTGGTGAGCCTCTACTTAAAGCCTTTTCACTGACTTTATCTGCATTAGCATCTTTCATACAGCCTCTTTCTTCTAAGAATTTCAGATCCCTTTCCTTTCCGTATCCATTCTTAACTGCCCATTCTGCCCCAGTCTCTAAAACTTCGTTTTTTAACCGACTGTTAGACAATCTAATTTTTCCCTTTCTACCAACTCCAGCTGGGACATTCTTGAAAATACTCTCTATTAAGTCTGGTAATTTTGGTCTGATTCGTTCAACATTAAGATTGGTTCTTAAGAGCCTTACCCCACAATTAATATCAAAACCGATTCCTCCAGGACTTAGTCCGCCATCTTCATAATCTAAAGCAGCTACTCCGCCGATGGGAAAACCATATCCAAAATGCATATCAGGAAGAGCAATAGAATGTTTGTAAATCCCAGGAAGAAACGCCACATTCGCAATCTGTTCTACTGCCCCTTCTTCAACTTGTTTTAATAATTTTTCAGATAAAAAAAGTAATGCAGGTACTTTCATCCCAGGTTTAGCTTCTTTGGGTAGTTCATACTGACAATTCCCAACTTCCTTTAATTTTTCTTTTAAACCCATAATACCACCTAAACACGTACAGAATTAACTGCACGCACCCATTTCTGCAATTCTACAGTGAGTACGCGCTATCATTACTTGTATGAATTCCTATTTAAATGTTATTCCCACAATTCTTCTTTTTTCTGTATCTTCTCGTTCCATACCTTTCTAACTTTTTTCTCTGGTTCTTTTGGTTTTATTAACAAAAAACGATCGCCAGATTTCAACGGTATTATATAGTATTCACTAATTTTTCCATCTTTATCTTTCAAGTACAATTTCTTCTTTTTACTTTCCATCTGTTTGAAAGTCTTTACATCACGATAATCGTACATCACGAATTTACCACGAGAAATCAAGTTTCTTACTTCTAAATTACCTTCCCTATCCTTTGTCAAAACCGATTCTGGATATTCTTTCATAATAATCTTTTATAAAACATAAACAATTTAACCTTTAAACTTTGGAAATGAGAATAATAATTGTGAGAGGTGATAATTTTTGCCAGTATCGACAGCACCATACAAGAGGACGTATAAGCATACTAGTCAGAGAGGCAAAGAACAGAGGATAAGGTGTGCAAAATGTGGGAAGAAGGTTCCTAGATGGAAGACCTTCGTTGTGCATAGGGGGTTCAGGATAAGGGATCCAGTAATACTCAAACAAGTAGACAAAAAATTCTTACATTTGATGAAACAAAAACAAAGAGTATGCCCCAAATGCGCGAGACATTATCACATTGTTAAAAGGGGAAAATCTGTGAGAAAAAAACACATGCCTAAATGATGGAAATGTTAGAGGGTTTAAAACGACTGAAGGGGGTTTTATGGAGAAAAATACAGGAAACCCCCGAGGAAAGAATAAAACTACCCCACTTCGTACATCAACCTTTAGACACATTCGTAGAACTCCCTCCGCCGAAAGATTTGAGAGAAATTGACGTTATATATCCGTTAATAAAAAATTTTGCCAGTGCCCACATAAAATGGAACCCAAAAGAAAAACAATTGCTCTATTTGTTGGAAGAACCCGTTTTGTCTGATGAAGAGAAAAAAATTTTCTCTGAGATATCATCTGCTTTGATCGACCTGATAGAAGTAAAACTCACTTCCATTAAAACTACCCCAGAGGCAATGAGTTATCTAGAAGAACAGATCAAGAAAGTGATGAAAGAGCTTGCCATTTCCTTGAAACCAGATCAGTACATCAGGATAATGTATTACATATACAGAAACTTTGTGGGCTTGAATGAGATTGAACCACTACTCAGGGACCCTTGGCTCGAGGATATTGGTTGTGATGGTGTTGGCATTCCAATTTATGTGGTTCATAGGAAATACGGTTCATTAAAAACCAACATAGTTTATGGCAAACTTGAAGATTTACGAGAGTTTGTTGTCAAACTTTCTGAACGTTGTGGCAGGTATGTGAGTTATGCTGAACCTATCTTGGACGGAACATTGCCAGATGGTAGTAGAGTTAACGCAACGTTAGCAGGGGATGTAGCAACCAGAGGACCCACCTTTTCTATAAGAAAATTCACAGAAAGACCCTTTTCTCCTATAGATCAAATTCTTCTAGGAACAACTTCACCGTTAGTTATGTCTTACTTATGGTATTTGGTAGAGAGTGGGGTGTCATTATTGATTGCTGGAGGAGTAGCAACTGGTAAGACCACTTTTCTAAATTCAATATGCATGTTCATCCCACCTGAGGCAAAGATTGTGAGTATCGAAGATACAAGGGAATTGAGGATACCCCATGAACATTGGATACCATCCGTTACTAGAATAGGTTTCGGTATACCGATGCCAACAGGAGAAAAGTATGGTGAGATAACCCTCTTTGATCTTCTCAAAGGTTCCTTCAGACAGAACCCTGATTATGCTATAGTTGGTGAAGTGAGGGGAAAAGAAGCATATGTTATGTTCCAAGGCATGTCCAGTGGTCATCCTTGTCTGAGCACTTTCCATGCCGGTTCAGTAGATACAGTTATCAAAAGGTTAACTACGCCTCCGATTGATCTATCACCTAGTCTTGTGGAGAGTTTAGATGTTGTAATAGTCATGGCTCATGCAAAGGAAAGGGGCAAATCTGCTAGGAGAGTTAAAGAAACAGAGGAGATTATATCTGTTGATACTGAAACTCTTGAACCGAACGCATTTAGATCAGTGGATTGGAATCCTGGGAATGATACTTTTAATTTTGACAAGAATAGTATCCTACTGAAAAAAATCGCCCGAAACAAGGGAATTTCGATTGAAGAGATATTGAAAGAGATAGCAAGAAGAAGAGCTGTATTGGGATGGATGGCAAAAAAAGGAATAAAAGATTACGTCGAGGTTTGTAAGATGATAAACGAATATTACAAGAACCCTGAAAACATATTGAAACAAATTGGAACTGTAGAACCTATACCAGAGACAAGACCCTCAAAGGAAAAAGAAACTTCAAGAAAGAAAGGAATTAAAAAGAAGCGTGAGAAGATCAAACCTTCAGAGATATTTGGATTTAAAATCGTCTCAGAAAAGTAAAATACTAAGAATACTAAATTTATTCTGGATGTTAGAAAACTATAGGAAGATTGCTGCTAAAATATTTGGTTGGTTGCCTAAAAAGTATCCTGAAATAAATAAACCCCTCAAGTCGATCTTACCAAAATCTGGTCTCAGGATATCTACCAGGAGTTATGTGAGTACAGTTTGCTTGACATCTTTCATAGTTTACTCCCTATCTTTGATTACATTGCTGATATTGAATGTGACCATTCTCAAGTTGAACATTTTCTTGAAGATTTTATCTGTTATATTCATCCCATTAGTAACGGGCATGATTACATTCGTTTTGGTATTTTTCTATCCTTATCAGAAGGCAATGTCTAGGAGTAGAAGTATCGAGACTAACCTACCGTTTGCAATCGCACACATGGGAGCAATCGCGGCTTCTGGTATACCACCTTCTGCCATATTCAAGTTACTCTCAGAGTTCAAGGAATATGATGCTTTGTCAAAGGAGATGGAAAAAATCGTCAGAAATATAGAAGTTTTCGGTTTGGATCCCCTTTCCTCGATGAAAGAAGTTGCTAAGAGAACACCATCTGAGAAATTCAAACAGTTGTTACTCGGTCTGGCCAGTACCATAGAAGGTGGTGGGGATTTAAAAACTTATTTGAAGAATGCAGGTCAACAGTCGTTATTTACCTGGAGGATGAGAAGAGAGAAGTATCTACAACAATTGTCTGCATATGCTGAATTCTATACAGGTCTCTTGATTGCGGCTCCATTATTCATCATTTCCTTATTCTCTGTCATGTACATGATTCAGCCTGAGATGGGAGGATTTGACATACTTCAACTCATGAAATTGAGTGTTTACTTACTAGTCCCTGTACTCAACTTGGGATTTTTGATGTTCCTCCAGGCAACACAAATAGAGATGTGAATTATGGAGAAAAGATTATTAACGATAACGTTGGTCAACGGAATAATAGGAGTGGTTATAATATTGTTTGCTCTTCTATTCCTAAGAGACATCCCAGGTTTATTTACTTCAGTTATAATCGTTGCTTTAATAATGTTGATAGTTCCAATAGCTTTAATCAGATATTATGAGATTTCAAAAATAAAGGCATTGGAAGAATATTTTCCACAATTCATGCGTGACCTCGTTGAATCTGTTAGAGCGGGTATGACCCTTCCACAAGCAGTTCAAACAGTATCTGATAATGATTATGGTGAATTGAGTTCTCACGTTAAAAGATTGAATGCACAATTGAATTGGGGTGTTCCTTTCAGTAAAGCACTATTGAGGTTTTCTAAGAACACTGAATCTAAGTTGATCGGAAGGATAGCTTCTACTATTATTGAAAGTCACAGATTTGGAGGTAATTTGACTGATGTTTTTGAGTCGGTAAGCTCAACGTCTTTAGAAATAGAGAGATTGAGGGAAGAGAGAAAACTCTACATAAACTCCCAACTCATGACTGGTTACATAATTTTCTTCGTCTTTTTAGTGGTGATAATTGGTTTACAAAGGTTTTTAGTGCCAACACTGTCTGAAGTCTCTGTTGGTAGTTTGGCTGGTCAAACGACTCAAGATATGTCTACAGAATATGAATCTCTTTTTAGGAATCTAATCATATTGCAGGGATTTTTTGCTGGTCTAGTAATAGGAAAAATGTCTGAAGGAGCGGTAGCAGGTGGGATAAAACACAGTCTATTCTTGATAATAATAGGAGTGTTGATATTTACTTTTGCCACATTCTAAACTTCAGAAACATAATTTTTTGAGACTTCATCATACACGTTCGAGCAGTTTGTCATTACTCTAATCTTTTCGTAGTTGCTATTCAAAGTTACATCAAAGACATCTTTCTCACCTGGTTCTAAAACTTTATTCAAATCCTTCTCTTCTTTGGTCGCATTATCGTAGAATATCTCCAAGTCTATATTCCCTAAAGGAATGATATCTATGTTTTCGATGTATCCTGATAGATGGTATGATGTGGTATTGTACTCTAAGTCGCTCAAAGCTATCCCACCGTAATTACATTGAATCCTAGTCTCTTCTCTTCCTCCAATCAGCGATGTGATACTCTTTATGAAATTCGTGAACCAGCCACTAAAGATACCTGCCACTGTTATGGCAACGGCGATAAGAAGAACAGAAGCAATAAAAGGGGATAAGCCCTTCATCACGTCACCTGATCATAAGTGAACTCGACAGAGACATCCGGACATTTCGTCTTGACTATAGCTTTAGTGAAGTTATTAACATCGGTCAAGTTGAAAGATTTTAATCTATTACCTTCCAAAGTTCCAGTTAAAATTTCCTCTGTTAACACATTATTTTCATCGAATAAATATAAACCATTCAATTCAAGGTCTACCGATCTTTGGTTTTCCAAGACCAAGATTAATTCTTGATCATCATAACTCCCAGAATAGAGTCTGAACTTGGCGGCAAGGCACATCGTTTCTTCTGTAGTATTCTCTGCAGCTGTCAACCTCGTCCTCACAAAACTGGTTGCCCAGTAAGCAAGAATTCCAGCTATGCTCATAGTTGCTGCTATTAAGATGACTGCTGCAACAAGAGGAGATATACCTTTTCTCATACTATCAATTTTGATTTTTGGATAATAAAAGTTTCGTTGATGCTATATTTAATCCTTGGTATAAATAATATTCATGAAAGGGATATCAAGGTTTGTCACTTATGCCTTCACTATCCTTTTAGGTTTTATCATCTTGTCTGTTTTTTCTATCTTGATTTTTGGTTATTATGATCAAGTATTGAAATCTGATATTAAATCAGGACTGAAACAGATTGCCATTCAAACAGTAACTGGTATTATAGAACTCTACGGATTGGCAGAAGAGTATGAAACAATCCCTGAGAATTTTAGTCTCACTCTTATATCGAGTATAGATCTAAACTATCCTGCTCAGGTTTCTGGCAGGGGGTATGAAGTCGAGTTGATATCTTCACCGGGCATATGGAGTACTGTAACTAACGTATCCATAAATGAAGAAAATGTTGAGACAATAGAGGAAACTAGTTCAGGATCTAAGATAATCGTTAAGACCACTCAGAGACCTTATGTGAGTTACGAATATGATGTCCCCAACATCCCAATCAATTTACAAGGAAAGTTCAGATCGGGTGGAAATGATATTTTAAAGCTTGTTAGGTATAATTTTAATGGGACAGTAGAAGATAGGATTGTTTTAGGTGAATCTGATATAATAGTTGGGATAAAGAGTGTTAATAGTTAATCGACAGTTTCGACTGTTTGAATTCTAAATGCAAATTAGTATCGACAATCAGTCTATTTCAACTGGTTCCTTTCATGTTTTTTTGTTTTGATTTCAGTAAATTTTCTTTTAAATAGAAAAAATTGACTTAATCGAATTTATCTATCAAAAATAACTTGTTTTAACATTTTTTAACCCTTGAATTTTACCAAAAATATCGGGTTTCTTTAAGTACGTCGACACATGTGTCTATCATTATTGTTAAACACATGTGATTAAATGGTTCTGCGCAGAGACCCCAAAAAACAGATAATAGGGGTCCTTAGAGCTCATCCAGAAGGGCTGATGCTGATAGAGATTGCGAAGATAACAGGAATGCACAGGTATACTGTTACTAAGTATGTTAATGAGTTGATGGATTCAGGTAAAATCTTTCAAAAAACAGCTGCGGCAGCGAAACTCTGCTATCTCAAAGATAGATTAGATAATCAAACAAATCATAGAGAAAACATAAAAGGATCAGTTTCCATCAAAAATCTTCTCGTTGTTACAATTTTCATCGGTTTGATAATCACGGCATTTTTCATCTTAAACTTAACTCAAAGAAATCAAATCAGAATGAACAAATTTAGTGGTTCAACAACAGATATTTCTAAAGTCAATGTATCTCGTATACCAAGCTTAACCCTCGAGATTCCCGATGAAGGGAAAATTGTATACGAAGAAGTGATTGACCTTTCTGATGGTGCAGATTTAGATAAGTATGTGACTATGTCTCATAACCTAATTGAAGTCGATTCAAATGTGATACCACAATTAAATAAAAGAGCAACTCTTTATTTATACAACCTGCCTTATTCCTTTGATCCGATAATATTAAGGGACGGGAGACCATGCCCTACGGATATATGCAAATTTTTGAACTATGATGATGGAATATTGGAATTTAGTGTAGCTCATTTTACTGGCTATGCTTCTTCTGCTAATTCTAATCTTACGATTTGGGATGATACTGAAACAGAGACAAAATACGTGGATGAACAGATAAAATTCTATACCAATTATACTAACTCTACTTCTGGGGGAAGTATAAACGGGACTGGGGTCTTTTGTAATATAACCTTTAACGTAACAGGAGGTTGGACTTCGTGGAAAAATATGACATTCAATTCCTCTTCATTATTATATGAATATAACAGGAGCTTTTCTGATGGAGGTACATTTGATTGGAACGTTTCTTGTAATGGTTCTGCCTTGGACTATGAGCCTTTAAATACTACGGATGCTGTTATTGTTAGTAACCCAGGGATGTGTGATATAACCATAACTTGGTCAAGCAATACAACTTATACAATAGATCAAGACAACACTTATTATTGCTTGAACCAGAGCTGGTATTTAGAAGGAGTTACTGCAATACAATTTGCTACTGGTATTCAAAACTCAACTCTGGATTGTTTGAATCATAATTTAGATAGTGATGAGATTGGTTCTCCTGATATTTATGGAGTTTTTTTGACTGGAAGTAATACAAAAAACAATACTGTTAAAAACTGCAATATAACTGATTTCCGTTTTGGAATTTGGTTGCGTGATGAAACTAATAATAATACTCTAACAGATACAATGGCTAACTCTAATCGCCAACATGGGATATATCTTTATAAATCTTTCAATAATCAGTTAATTAACATAATCGCTAATAATAATGCTAATGGTGGTGGAATAGAATTTTCCAGAACCAATAACACTCAGTTAATTAACATAACTGCTAACAATAATAGATATGGTATTTTTCATTATCTTTCTACCAACATTAGAATCTTAAATTCGACATTAAAAAACAATACTAGGTGGGACTTTTTTATTTGTACAGATACTGATAGCGATTGCAATAATGAGCTTACAAACACAATTGGGACTGATAACAAACCAGTAGTTTATTATAATTACTCTGTTACAATTCAGAATTGGAACAACAATTTAAGTGAGATCGTTCTGTGTAATGCGGACAACTCTTTCATAAATAAAGTAACGATGCACCATACTGATTTAGAAAACAATGGGATATTACTAATCAGGACAGATTATACAAACATAACAAATACTGATATCAGAGATGTTTACGAAGGTATACAACTTGATTATTCTTCTAATAATAATCGGTTAATTAATATAACTTCTAATGATAACGCTATGCATGGAATAGATGTTGACGATTCCAATAACAATCAGCTAATTAACATAACCGCTAACAATAATGCTTGGAATGGAATAGACCTCAATGGCAATAACAATCAGCTAATTAATATAACTTCTAATGATAACGCTATGCATGGAATAGATGTTGACGATTCCAATAACAATCAGCTAATTAACATAACCGCTAACAATAATACTAGGCATGGAATATATCTTTATTCAGCTAAGAACAATACTGTTAAAGACAGTCGCATAGAGAATAACAATCTCTACGGAATTTACCTTCAAACTTTTACTGAAACAAGCTCAAACAAAATATATAATAACATATTTAACAACACAAATAACTCTTACTTTAGTGGAACTATTTATCAAAACTATTGGAACACCACAAGACAAACAGGAGATAGAATTTACAGCAATGGAACTGAGATAGGAGGAAATTATTGGACTAATTCTACAAGAAATGATTATTCAGATACTTGTACCGATTCAAATAAAGATGGGTTCTGTGATACCCAATACGACTTAACAGGTGATGGAAAGAACATAGACTATCTTCCATTGAGTGATGAATATGATAATGAACCTCCAAAATATTTTGACAATTCAACAAATTCTACAATAGTAGGTCAACCAGTTGAGTTC
>Ga0209636_10000767_pt1 | contig 31847 bp, 32 predicted proteins | sample DeeMarSWOR152_54_FD_187464 | JGI IMG/M metagenome (GOLD analysis project Ga0209636, IMG submission 187464) | Marine sediment microbial communities from White Oak River estuary, North Carolina - WOR-1-52-54 (SPAdes) (version 2) | ecosystem: Environmental > Aquatic > Marine > Intertidal zone >...
AAAACCTTATCACAACCTTAATACCAAAAACCTTATCACAACCTTAATACCAAAAACCTTATCACAACCTTAATACCAAAAACCTTATCACAACCTTAATACCAAAAACCTTATCACAACCTTAATACCAAAAACCTTATCACAACCTTAATAGGATCGCATACGCAGAACTTGAATCAAACCTCTGAATCGTCCATGATTCATTCTGATTAATTGCCCATATGACAAATAATAATTCATTTTATGCGATAAACAAAAGTCAAAGCGTGGTTTTTTATTCTAAATCTCAACTCAGCCAAAAACCTTATATATATCATGTACTATCTTCTAGTTGGAAGCGACAAATACACAAGCTCCAATAGAATGAAAGGAGGTGACATCATGTATGCAAAACTGATATCAGGTGGATCAGCCATCTCTGGACTATGGACGTGTAGCTATGGGAATTACCCCTTAGTTAGATGCATCTCTTCAGGACATGTACCTGACAAGGAAATATGTATTTCATGGGGAGATCTATATTAAAGAGATAAGAGGCCATAACCTGCTCAATGCACAGATTACCATTTCAGAGTACATGTAACTGGCTAACAGTATCAGTGATTCCTTGTACCTCTACAAATGACTTTTCATTTTTCCCTTTTAATTGATAGTATTTTTTGACGTTCGAAAATGCAACACTTACAGAGACACTGAATGTACACAAAGAGGACAATTACTGTTACACGTGTAACATATTGAAATAACCACCGACTATTGGAATATTCTGTACACGAAAAGTATTTAAAAGGGGAATCTGTCAGAGAGTAATCATTTCAGAAAGGGATCATCATGACGGCTATTGAAATAACTGATTTGGTAAAGCACTACGGAACTATTGAAGCATTACGAGGTATATCCTTCACTGTGGATGAAGGGGAAATTTTTGGATTGATTGGACCCAATGGGGCGGGGAAAACCACTGCTCTGAGAATTGTGTCCACCCTTTTGGAGATCACGTCAGGTACAGTGAACGTGTTCGGGTTTAACGTCAAAAAGGAACCTGAAGAAGTTCGAGAGAGAATCAGTTATCTACCAGAAGAAGCGGGAGCATACAAAAACCTTTCAGGGAAAGAGTACCTGAATTTTATGGCGCAATTTTATGCAGACGGCAAGGACGTCAAAAAAATGGTGGAGACTGGTATTGCCATATCTGGGTTAGATGAAAGGATCACAGATAAGGTGAATACCTACAGCAAGGGAATGACGAGAAAGTTATTGGTAGCCAGAGCATTGATGATGGAACCTCCATTAGCGATTTTGGATGAACCCACCAGCGGATTAGATGTGATAAACTCTCAGGAAGTGAGAAAAATCATCAAAGGATTCGCCAAAAAGGGATCCACCGTTTTGCTGTCCTCCCATAATATGCTGGAAGTGGAATACCTCTCTGATAAGGTCGCCTTAATTGGAGAAGGATTAATCTTAGATTCAGGATCACCTGTTGAATTAAAAGAACGATACAATGCACAAAATTTGGAAGAAGTCTTCCTGGAGGCGGTCGCCCATGAATAAATTTATGACCATTCTTGTCAAAGAAATGAAAGATTTGCTAAGAGATCCCAAGATTCTCATCGGCATGATTGTGGTCCCTCTGGTCATGTTTCCCGCCTTGGGATTCATGTTTAGAGCAGGTATAGAATCTGTAGAAAGTGAGACAGAAATGGGAGTCATTGACTTTGACAGAGGAGAATTTTCAGAAGTATTCATTACCACTTTGGAGAATGATCCTGGAGTAAAACTGTATAATGTGACCTCAACCACTGTGGAGGAGGCTGTTAACGAGGCTGAAGGTGCAGATGTCAAAATACTGCTGGTTATACCTGAAGGGTTCACGAGCAGTATAGAAGATACACGAGGTGCAGAAATCGAGGTGTACGCTTTAGTAAAGGGATTAGGAATAAGTGAAATCATTTCCACAGCTCGTGTGGATGAGGTTTTAGGAAGGATCAGCAGACAGATGTCAGAAACCATGATCCAGAATAAGATTCCAGGAATTAACCCAGAAAATGTGTTAACACCTATAAAGACCAAAGGGTTTACTGTGGTAAAAGGAAAGACAGTTGCTGTTCCCCCTGCTCTGATTGCCAACCTGATCAACAGCCAGTCCTTTATTGTTCCGGTAATATTGATGATGATGATCATGTTTGTGGCTCAAATGGCAGCTACCTCCATGGCAACAGAAAAGGAGAATAAAACATTGGAGACCTTGTTAACCTTACCGGTGAGCCGCATTTCTATTCTGGCAGGAAAAATGGGAGGAACTGCAGTCATATCAGTGATAGCTTCAGTAGCATACATTATTGGATTCAGTTTTTACATGGGATCCTTCCAGATAGGACCTGAGGTTCCTATATCACTAGAGGACATTGGATTGACTATTACTCCTTTAGGATTCGGGTTATTAGCTATCAGTATATTCATGGCAGTTTTAGCTGCTTTGTCGTTGGCCATGATTTTAGCTGTCTTCACCCAGGATGTGAGGAGTGCTCAAAGTCTGGTGTCTTTTACCATAATGCCATTGGTGTTTCCTGCCATGATTTTGATATTTGCGGATCTGAATTCACTGCCCACTGCATTCAAGTATGTCTTGCTGGCACTGCCTTTTTCGCATCCGACTATTGCAGCAAAAGCTGTTATACTGGGAGATTATGGGATTGTTCTGGGTGGTATTGCGTATTTGGCAGTGTTCACCTTGGGTGTGTTGTACATTGCAGCGAGAATGTTTTCTACTGAACGGGTGGTTACTGCAAAGATCACTTTTGGAAGGAAACCAAAGCGCCCACAATAATTTTTTCTTCTTCTTTTGAATTTAAGCTACAACCTCATACAGGGATAATTAGTCATTAACTTCAATTTTCAAAAAGCTCATTCTTATCATTATTTATAGATTTAGTCTATTCTGATAGTGTTATCATATATACCATTTAACGAAAATTAATTGGCTGTGCTATACATGTGTAACAAACGAGAGGACTATCAACTAATTGTTTTGAACAGAATACTACTGCATCTTTTGCAATTTTGGTTGTTGTAGATTAAAAAGTTCTGCAAGCAAAAGATATTGGTGGTCATAAAGGGTGGTTCTTAGTAAGAAGCACTGCTTCCACCATGAAAAACATGGCACAATAATATCTTGAAACGCAGGAATCATAACCCAAATGTAATTTATCCTTTTCAAGAAGTATGTCGAACAGAAGATCGCTCAACCTTCTTCTAACTTCAAAAGGATTGAGGGACTCATCGACAAGTACAAGTATATCAATATCTGAATCTTTCAGAGCTTCACCCCTCACGTGAGAACCGTATAGTATGATCTGCTTGATTTTTTCTCCATACATTTGTGTCAGGTGTTCTTTTACTTGGTTTACAAGTTGCTTTATTTTTTCATCCACTTTTCTTCACCAAAGGTATTTTTATGAAAAGCATCCAGGAAGTAGCTTTTTTAGATACTTGAGTGTTCCTTAATGTGCGACTCAGCTTTTGAAGCTTTCTGTCATAACGGGTTGTAAAATTGTCAGGTGATTGCTTCACTTTCTGGGTGAAAGTTGAGCCTTCAGCCAGCATTCTCACTTCCTTTTTCCTTACAGATTTCACTTCCGGGGCATAAACCCATCCTCTTCGAGACACCAGGCTGTACTATCCTTCTCTTACTACAGTGAGTTCTTCTGGTCTTGGGAAGGTCAGAGAGAGCGTGACTTTCCTCGAGGATTCCAGTAAATTCTTTTCGGATTTCGCTTGCCAGATCAAGAATAAAGTTCCAGGGGCCAATTATGAAACAGTCATCTCCCCCCAGAATATGCCAATTTGGTCAAGGGAGAATATAAAACGGAACTTGAAGCCACGAAATGGAGACATAATAATAGCTGATAAGGGGTACACCTCCTACGAGAACTACGAGAAGGCCTTCACCTTATACAAAGTGATTCCCTTGATATTTCCCAGAAAAAACATGGATATCTCCAAAATCTTATCAGTCAGCTACCCAGTGGACATATTTTCACAGAAAGCTCCATTGGAAAAAACAAAACAATTCTTTGAAGATCTCCATAAGAAATTTGCAGAACTCCTTCCAAAATGGAAAGATTTTAGACCATTAGGAGGCAGAATAGAGGGTGTATTCAAACTCCTCAAGGAGGGGTTCTTTAGAGAAAAATACACAGATATACGAGAAATCATGTTACAGGTTTGTACTTCTGGGTGTACTTTTAGCAGGGGTAATCATTAGCAAAGGATTCTGCTCGCAGGAGCTTCTACAAGGGCGGGCTGGCCCTGTATTCTTTCATAAGTACCTGCTCGAATATCTCTTCTTTTTTTCTTCCTCATCCTCTATTAAGTGTTCAGTTTCATTCCTGCAGACTTCACAGAAGTGTGGTTACGAAACGACCTACTGTACATTTGTCACCTGCAGGTATAGGCGCGTCTCCAATACTGCATCTTGATCCTATCGGAGCTGCTCCATTTTCGCAGTTTTTGTAGAGTGGTATGATAACTGCAGTTCCAGGAAATACCATTTTTGCAAACACTATGTCACCTCCTTTCAATATTCAGATCAGTTAGTGGTTCATCTACACTCTTTACCCTTGGTCTGCTTTCCTTGTTTTATGAGGAAAAACCGAATGAGTATAGAATCAACCTGCGATCACATCTCACATCTTATTTCGACTATATAAACTTTTCGGTAATCCACAGTATTTCCGCATGTAAATAATTATTGCATATTTTTTCTAGATCTCGCAAAATAGCTGGTTAGGATTAAAGATGGGTTGATTGGTCTTCCCGAAAAATTGACAATTCCATCATAACGGGGTTGGGACAAGAAAAGCTACACTGATTCTACCTGAATATACGTTCATGCTTTTAATATTCCCATTTCCCATTTTCCTATCAACCGCTATGCTCTCATGTTACATGAAATATCCGATCAATCCCTCATCTCTTTTTTCTTTCAACTTCTGGTACTCTTTCCATTCATTATCTGTCACAATATGAATCTCGCTTTCGTCGTAGGTAGGTCTGATCAGCTTGGTTAACCCTTTGTTTACGTATTCCTGTAGAATGTACCCTTTGATTTTCTCCAGGTGTTTTGCCTCTCCTCTCAAAACACAGGCAAAGTTGAGTTCTGAGAGGTGTCTTCTCTGGTCTATTCCAGGGGCTTGTATCCTTTCCGAGTTTTTGTTGGAATCTTTTGCATCTAGGCCTTTTCCTAAGCTTTCCTTATTTGTCCTCATCTTTATGCCTCCTGATTGTCTTTGTATCCCCTTTGAGTGTATCCTCTTTAATACAATCTTCAGTATCACAGGAACGTATCTCCAGAATGTCAAATACAGTACAATCCCCTTTACCATCAAATACTGCAGAAATCACAGCAATTACTGCATGCGATTGTTCCATGCCCATATCTTCCTCTTCATCGTAGGAGTGATCAAATTCATGTGAAAGAACTACTTTCGAGTCTAAAATACGGGTCTTCTGAAGAAAGTACCACCCTTCTTTGATGACACTTTGCACATCTGGTAGATGTGGTTCACTCACTGATTTTCCGCACACTGGACATACAAAGGTTGCAGGTTTGTCTGTGTCCTTTTCTGAGGTATGTCCTGACCTTTTTCTTATTGGCATTTACGTCCCTCCTTTCTTTTCACCATCTTTCATCCATCGCTGCTTCTTCGATTCTTTCATCTCCCTTCTATTTGTCGTTCAGCAGTCTTTTCTCTTCTCTACCGAAAGAGTTATAAGGAGTGTATTAAGTTGTTTTGGTATGAAAAAACGCAACCTACTACAGTTATATTATAGATTGTTTTCTCTTATCGTAGATGAACCCAGAATTATGCCAAATAAGATTCGTGATTACATGAAAAGATATTACAAACCTACAGCAGCATCTACTTATTTAAGGCATCTTCGAAACATGTACAAAAAAGGTATTTCTCACACTCCAATGATAACATTAAAACCGTATTTAGGGAATGAGTTGAAAGCCTATTTTTGCAGAAAGTCAAACGAGAAAGGGTTGTATAAGACTTTTCTAGATCTTCACGAAGATAAGCGTATTTCGTACGTCGTTTTGCTTTCGGGGTGTGATTTTCTATTTATGAGTAGAAATAAAAATCTGGAATGGAATTTGGAGAAATACGATCTCGATATTCTAAAAGTCTCAAATATATACACCCCTGTTTATACAATTCCAAAAGGTTGGAACCTTAGTGTAGAAGAAGCGTTAAATCGTTTCATGGATTCTAAATTCAGAAAAGGTCATTTGGAAAGGCAGATTTACAGAGATCTGGGATGGGATGAAACAGATTGGAAAATCTACAGGTTCATGCAGCCGAACATTAGGGAAAAATATGTAGTTATTTCGAGAAAGACAGGCGTTACCTTAACAACTGTGAGGGAACATTTCAATAAGAAGATACTGCCAAAGTGTGTAGTTGTTCATCAGTTTTTTCCGAAGGGGTTTGATAATTACATAAGCATGATTCTCAAAATCCGATCAAAGTATGAAAAGGCTATATCACAATCACTGGAAAAACTTCCGTGTATGAGTATTGTTTTTCCTCTTGAAAGGGAAATAATCCTTTTCTTGTACCATGATAACGCTGAAAGCATATTAAAGACAATGCAAAAAATGGAGGAGATAGGCATTGTAGATACCTATCACCTTTTCAATCCTCTCATGTATGGAAAGCCAGATTAGATATTTTGACTTCCCTCAGCCGGGAACAGGGACTCCGCCTCCATTTCCGACACCTTCAGGTGAAGTTTCATCGCCTAAAGGTTCAAAAGGCCAACCTTTGAGATTCTTTTTCATGTCATCACCTCACTTTGAATTAAAGAAAGAGGTTAAATTCTTATCTATCGCAAAATTACTAACCATTATGAATTTAATTACTGTAAAAGTTGAATTTTTCTATTACAGATTGCATTCACTTTTCCAATTACTTAACGAAGGTTCAATAACTTAATGAAAGACTTCGATAAGATGAGTATAAATATCCTTGGGTAGTGATGACTACCATAAAATTAATCCTTCATCCTGAATCAAAGGAGGTGATGTCCCATGAAATCTGGATTTTGGCCCTATTCTGTGGACACTTATGATATGTTCCTGTTATTAAAGAAAAAACCAAGGGTAACAGAACATGCAATAGCAAAAAAATTTCATGTTAATGACAAAACGGCTGCATCCTGGTGGAAAGCAGCTTTAGAGAAGAATATTTTATTGCTGCCTGAATTTCGAAGAAAAGCATTCCACAATTTCTATGAGTATTTTTATTATGTAAACGTTGAAGACCCTCATGAATACTTTGAAGAATTGATTAGTCGTGAAGCAGAAATAAAGGAGGATATTATACATTTTTCTGTTCAAACTGGGTTTTGTAACTTCCAAATTGTTTCAAACAAAAAAATACATCCCGAAGGTGAAATAATTTTATCTGGTGCTCGTTCTGATTACTTTTTGAGTACTCCTGAGAAAACAACATTTGAAGACTCTTTGACTACTATTGAAAGAAAACTGTCCTCACTTGAACGTATTGAAGGTCACCCTTCACCACTTGTTTATCACGAGTCAGTATATGAGGATTGGGACGAATTTGATGAAAAAATATATCTTGAATTCTCCAGAAACATGCGGAAACCTTTTAAATTGGTCCTGAAGAAAACAGGGGCAAAGAGAGATCAAATATCAGACTGGATGAAGAGAAGAGATCAATTTGGGCACACTATTGTGATGTACTTTCCTCTTGGATTGAATTCATATCAACCGACAATTTATTGTATTGATACTTGTTTTGACTCGCTATTAATTGATTTTTTTTCATCACTGCCTGTCCCAACTGTGTTTTACCGAATCTTCTCAGATAGCTCTTTATTATACACTGTAATCTCCGTCTTATGTCTATTAATCGTTTTCTCTGCCGTCCTGCATCTCTCATCAATAATACATCTTCTCCAGGAATGTGCACCACAGGGAGGTAATTTGTTCTCAACAGATCAGCTAACACTGTAGAATTCACTTTATCTATGTTCTTTGTTCCCACTATTTGGTGCGTTTTCACTGGATTTGCCATGACCACGTTGTACCCTAAATCTATCAACTTTCTGTAGACACCGCGCCAGAGACCGCAGGCTTCTATTGCTATTTTGACTTGTGGACTCGGTATACCGCTCAAGAAACACTGGAATGCTTCTTTTGTATTGGGGAAATCTCCACCAAATTCTATTGTTCCTTGTTCGTTCATTGCTGTTCCGGTGATGTAGTCTTCATGTATGTCTAATCCGACATACAGCTTTCTCATTATATCATCTCTTTTCTTCTTTTTCATAATATACCTCCTCACAACCCCAATATATGTTTATGGGTACAGGGGATCTTCCAAGGAAAAGGTTCTACTAACGTCACGTGTAACATAGTGTCCTCTAAAGACGTGGCAACCCCTATCAACAGAAAAGTTTATAAATGGTGACTTTCCTTCCCCTAATACACCTCCTCGGAGGAATCTTGTAGACTCTTGTTTCCTGTTCGAGTCATGTTTGAAGGTGATTTTATGAAACCATTTGAAGAATTGACTCATCGTGGCAAGCTGATGAGGCTGAGGCAGGTAGCCCGTGCAGCACTTGATGCGTACGGATTGGCCAATGCACAGTTCAAGTTCATTACCAATACAGGGAACTCCATCTTTCGAGTATATGCGCAGAGCCCTGTTCCGGTCAGAGCGGCACATGACCTCTTTCTTAATAACCAGTACGTGCTGCGGATTCACCAACCTGGCTACATGACTGCTGAAGAAATCACATCGGAATTGGAGTGGCTTTCCGCACTGCGATGTGATGCAGGAGTGCCAGTACCTGAGCCTGTGCCTACAGTAAACGGTGAATTATTGGTAAAAGTTACAGCTCCCGGTGTACCAGGGATGCGAAATTGTTCACTCCTCCGATGGATGAAGGGACGAATGCTCACAAAAGACATTTTTCCCCGTCACTTTAGAGCAGTGGGACGACTAATGGCACAGTTACACGAGCACGCAGTGCAGTGGCACCCCCCTCAAGGCTTCACACGGCGACATTGGGACTGGGATGGGCTCTTTGGTGACACAGCAGGGTTTGGTGTTCCAGCACGTGTGTTATGGGCAGAGATACCAGAACCTGATCTTGAACCTCTTGAAACAGTGGCCAGACACGTGCGGCAGGTAATGGACGAATTGGGCAAAGGAAAAGACGTATACGGGTTAATCCATTCTGATTTAGCTGTTCAGGATAATATGCTGTTTCGGGGTGGAGAGGCACGAGCGATTGATTTTGACGACTGCGGCTATAGCTATTGGATGTACGACATTGCTGTGACCTTGTCTGATTGGCAAGAGGATAAAGCATGGCCCACGATTCGGGATGCACTGGTAGGAGGATATCGGGAGATACGTTCTCTACCAGAGGAGCAATTAGCATATCTAGACATATTCATGGCGGCACGGCACGGGACAATAATGATGTGGGCAACAGGGTCTGCCCATCTTTTTCCGAAGTATTGTGAAGGAGCATACAGGTGGAGGGAAGGTGCTGCCAGGCATGTGAGACGCTACGTTAAAGGCTTGTGAGTATTTGCCTAGGTTATTTCTTACTTCAACAGCCTTAAGAACTGTTTATCCAGGACATGGGAAACCTTTCCTGATGGAAGGACATGGGAAACCTTTCCTGATGGAAGAATTTATAAAAAATCACAGATAAGTGGAGAATCATGAAGTACAACAGCATCATCGTAACCAAAAGGGGCCCCCCTGAAGTCCTCAAAATTGTAGAGAATGATCTGCGCCTACCATCAGATGGGGAGGCGAGAATTAGAATTCTTGCTTCCTGCGTTTGCCAGCCCGATGTTCAGGCACGTTATGGTCTCACACCGTTTGGTCCCAAGGTGCCATTTGTGCCTGGCTATGCAATTATTGGCCTTGTGGATGCGATTGGTAAGAATGTCGCCAACGCTGCTGTAGGGGATCGGGTGGCAGCTTTGACAGTTTTTGGAGGTTATGCTGAGTACATTTTTCTCGGTAAAAAACATCTTATTCCCGTCCCTACCAGTCTGGACCCAGCGGAAGCTGTCACGCTGATTTTAAATTACATCGTTGCATACCAAACACTCCATCGGAAAGCAAAGGTCAGGGCTGGGGATAAAATACTAATCATTGGAGCGAGCGGCGGTGTTGGAACAGCTTTGGTACAGCTTGGCAACCTGGCCAACCTCACCATGTACGGGATAGCGTCCAAGAGCAAACATAACTTCCTGACCGAAATGGGAGTAATGCCTATTGACTACCACACGCAAGATTTTGTTGAGGTTATCCGTCAGGCAGAACCAGATGGCCTCAATGCTGTGTTTGATGGGATGGGCGGAGACTACCTCAAGCGTGGATTTTCGCTTCTGAAGCGTGGCGGCACATTGGTGGGGTACGGAAATCCCCTGAGTTTTTCACGCATGCTGTATCTTCTGGGGCAGGTTATCCTGTTCAATGTGTTACCGAATGGAAAATCTGCCACGTACTATGGAACGGGTATATCTCGATTTAATAGACGCCCGTTTCTGGAAGACTGGAGCACGCTCTTCAAGCTGCTGGAAGAAGGCAAAATCAAGCCTGTCATTATGAAGAAATTCCCCATCTTGGAAGCAGCGAAAGCAAATGCACTATTAGAAAGCGGAGAGGTAATCGGCAATGTTGTCTTGCTCGCGCCAGAACTGTTGTAGGATTAGACTCTGCTGTCTCCATGAAAGTGGAAGAAGACAGTATGAATTGCCCAAAGACTTATATAGTTCCTGATGAGCAATTCACACTGACTGGGTAAAGCGTCATCCAGTTATATTGGAGAATTTCAATGCCAGCAATTGAATGTATATCCTCGATAGGTAGATGCCGTGATCTTAAGGCAGAAGATTTCCAGATCAATGGGGAGATAATACTTGATCTTTGCAGGAAGTTCGCTTTCCAGCATCAGGTGACACGATGACAGTGAAGGGTGCTCCTGTACTGGTATCTATCATTTGTCCAACGGAAGCTGTTATTCCCCGCGGAGGTAGAAGAAGATGGTCTCTGCAGACAAAGTAAAGGATTTTGCGCGAAGGATTGGGCTCGACCTGATAGGCATAACATCTGCTGAGCCTTTGCTGACCTTGGCTTTTACAAGCCTGAGCTACGATTCCTCCAGAGGAACATTGTTGTGGCCCTGGGGAACATTGGAGATCCTGTTGCCCTTCCAGCTTTGAATAGAATGTTGAACCATCCAGAGAGTATGGTTCGATCGCATGCAGCATGGGCTCTGGGGAGAATTGGAGGTCATGAGGCGAGACAATGTCTGAGAGTCGCTCAGCAGACAGAACGCGAGACAGAGGTTCTTGGAGAAATTGAAAGGACACTGGAGATGATCTAGAGCATGGATAGAGCATGTATGAAATTACTCTTTCTCCAATTGCAAATTACTTGTCTAATACTTTCATTACTACTCATTTCTAATATTGGAGGCTCTCATGAGTTTAAGATAGCAGAAAACACAGACTTCAATACGTATCCAGCAATCTATGAAGATATTGTAGTCTGGTCAAGTTGTAGAAATGACAATTGCGATATTTACGGGTATAACCTTTCTACGAATGAGGAATTTCGGATAACAACACACCCGGAATGGCAATTGCATCCAGCTATCTATGGGAATATTGTTGTGTGGACAGATTTCAGAAATGAAGAAATTGATATCAACGGGTATAACATTTCAACAAAGGAAGAGTTTCAGATAACCACAGGCCCAGGCTGGAACTCTCATCCAAGAATCTACAAAAATACTGTGGTATGGGATAATACGAGAGGGCATATTATAGATGTCTATGGATGTAACCTTTTGACAGGAGAAGAGTTCCGAATCTCTAAAGCCCTTTGGGAACAGTTCTGCCCAGAAATCCACGGAGATTATGTGGTGTGGGTAGATGGAAGGAATGGCAATTTCGATATTTACGGGTATAATCTCCAAACGAAAGAAGAGTTCCAGATCACAACAGATCCTCACAATGACCGGTGCCCAGCAATTCACGGAGATATTGTAGTCTGGTCAGACTCAAGAAAGAGTAACTACAGTGACCATTATATCTACGGGTATAACCTTCAAACGAAAGAAGAGTTCCAGATTGCTGCAGATCTCGATGAGGTATCTTGTCCTGCAATCTACAAGAACTACGTGGTGTGGGAAGATGAGAGGAATGGGAACCTAGATATCTATATATATAAGTTGTTAACTAATGAAGAGTTCCAGATCACGAAGGATACAAGTGATCAAAAGAATCCAGCAATCTACAAAGATATTGTGGTGTGGATAGACAATAGAAATGGTGGATGGGATATTTACGGGTATAACCTTTCTTCACTTTTTGGACCTTCTTTCACAGGTCCCCCTGTTCCTCATACATCACCTCCAGAGCCACCCCCATTTCCTCCAGTGCAGGAATCATTTACCTTTCCCAAAAACTTTGCAGCAATAGTAGCTGTAATAGCACTCATCATAGTCTCTGTACTTGCATTTGAGGTAATTAAGAAAAGTTCATAGCCTCTTATATTCTTCAAATATTTCTTTCATATATCCAATATTCAGAATTCGGTGGAAAATTGAAATCCACCTTTCATAGAAATTCTAAAAATTCATGGGTATCCTCTCTGATAAAGCCTTTATATCCTCTATAATTGTTAAAATGAATTTCAATGTTACATACGTTATGTAGATACCCATGCTGTAGGTAATATTTTTAGTTCTGGAGAGTTTGCAGTACACTCAAAAATCCTGTAATGCAAATTTTGTTACACGTGTAACAAATTCGAGAGAAACACCCAATGGACAACTCCATTTGAGCGGAAAGTTTATAAACATCACATGTGCATAGAGATATACAAAATCGCAAAGGAGGTGAAAGATATGAAAGGTAAAACGACGACAATGCTCATTCTGGTAATAATGCTGAGCTTGACTATTCCTACAGCTTTTTCTGCGAACGACAACTTCAGCGTTGACTACACTTTTGAGTTGGCAACCGGTGGCTGTGGTGAGTTCCTGATAAAGGACACCCAACTTCAGGCTATACCTGGAGAGCCTTTGATACCCTATAGATCATGCGCAATATTGCTTCCACAGGATGCAGTGATGAAAGATGTCAAGGTGAAAACTGGGGCACCACTTGTGCAGTCAGGGATTGACATCCCATGGGGTCAGCCTCCCTGTACCTTCAGTGATGAACCAGTAACAGTTGGTCCGAATGAAGCAATCTACAACTCAATGAGTTGGTACCCCAACGAAATCTACAAAGTAGTTTCTGTAGAGTCTTTCAGAGGATTCCAGATTTTGAACGTGATCTTATACCCTGTGCAGTACCAGCCAAAATCTCAAACAGTGAAATTCTATGAAACAATGACTGTTGAAGTGAAGTTCGGCAAAGGTATGAAGAATAAGTTATACAGAGGATTATACGGTGACAAACAGGATGTTGCAGGTATAGCAGACAACCCCGAAATGGCAGGAACCTACGAAGATGGACCAAGTCCGCTTCAAACTGAAGAGTATATTATCATCACCGACGATGCCATGCAATCCACGTTCCAGCAATTGGCTGACTGGAAGGCCAACTTCGTCACTGGAACTGGTGTGTACACTGTATCTTGGATTACAGCCAACTATACTGGGGTAGACAATGCAGACAAGGTCAGAAACTTTATCAAAGACTGGTACCAAAACCATGGTACAAAGTGGGTCTTGATGGGTGGTGACATTGCTGCTGTTCCCTATAGGGGATTCTACATCTATGCAGGCGGATACACTGACTACGACATGCTGGCTGACATGTACTTCAGATGTTTAGACGGCACTTTTAATGACGATGGCGACAACCGCTGGGCTGAACCCAACGATGGTGTTGACTGGTATCCAGAGGTTGCTGTTGGTCGAGCATCCTGTGAGAATGTAACAGAGGCTCAGAACTTCGTCAACAAGGTCATCGCTTACGAACAGGCTCCCAAACCCGAGAGAGCGTTACTCCACCAATCCAGAGTGCTGTCTGGCAACTATCCTGATTCCAGATGTTTAGCCTGGAATTGTGATGACTGGCTGCCTCCAAGCTACTACTGTGATTATGTCTTTGAAGAGGATCCTGGCGGAGTTCCCAAGAGTAGATGGATCAGCCAATGGGCTGAAAACCCCATAGTAGTGGCACACATTGGACACGGATCAGCCACATCCTACTACATTAACTACCAAAAAGACATTGGTACAGTAACCTGGTACAATTCAGACGTAGCCACCCTCACCAATACGTTCTGGCCCTGGACCACCAGTGTAGCCTGTATTTCTGGTCAAATCGAATACAACGACTGTTTAGCAGAAACGTACGTCAAGGACCCCGACAATGGAGCTATTGCAGTCATCTACAACGACAACTACGGCTGGTTCATGACAAATGATGCATGTGCATTAAGCGGCGAATTCTGTGAGATGGAGTTCAGAGCCTGCTGGAGTGACGGCTATGAGAAATTCGGTGATCTGTTGAACCAGGCACTAAGCTACATGATACCTTCTGCACAGAGTGACCCCTACTACAGATGGTGCTTCTACGAGAGAAACCTGGTGGGAGACCCTGAGTCGCCCTCTTTAACGGTGAGAGAAGAACAGCAGCCCTACGTTACTATTACCAATCCAGAAGACGGTGACATTGTCTCTGGGACTGTTCTCATCACCACAGACACGTACGGTGTTGACACTGTAGAATTCTACATCGATGGCACCCTCAAGTACACTGATACTTCTGAACCCTTCCAATACGCCTGGGACACCACTCAATATGCAAATGGATTCCACACCATACTGATCAAGGGGTACGCTGCTGGCGTATTCAAGGATGACGATCAGGTCACTGTCATTGTTAGGAATATACCGCCCCCTGAAGTAATCATTACCAACCCCAGAGATGGACAAACAGTTTCAGGAATGGTCAAAATCACAGTAATCGAAGGGCCTGACGACAGTTCTGTAGATGCCAGACCCCGCATTGACACAGTAGAGTTCTACATTGACGGTAGACTTATGTACACTGACACAGAGATACCCTTCGTCTACGAATGGGATACTACTCGCATCCGCGATGGACTACACACCATTCTGGTGAAAGGGTACTACAGAGGCGTATTCATGGACGACGATCAAATCGAAGTCTGGGTGAACAATACCACACCCTACATTGAGATCACCAACCCACAACATGGATCAACAGTATCTGGTGATGTCCTCGTCACTACAAACACTGGACAAATTGAGATGGTGTGTTTCTACCTCAACGGCGAACTCGTCCACGAGGATGAAAGTGAACCCTTTACGTTCAAATGGAACACCACCGAGTACGAAAATGGTGATTATGAGCTCCTCGCTGAAGGGTGGCAGGAAGATGGGCCCGTAGCCAAGGATGCAATCAAAGTCAGAGTCTTAAACCTGGGTGAGATGTCGCTTGGACTCCTCTCGTTACTGATATTGCTGATACCTGCAAAAATCAGAAGACGTTAAAATTCTTTTTCCTTTTTCCTTTTTCTTGAGATTTTAGAGAATTACGAGTTCATCCTGTTGCCAGAATTCTCTCACTATCCTTGTGTACACCTTCTTTTTGTACTGACATCAATTTTTTTTTGGATAGTCTTTCTCGTTCTATTGACCTGCTGTACCATCTTCTAGAAATCTATAAATGCAGATTTTGTTACACGTGTAACATCTCAGAAGTGCAACCCTAGAGGTGACTGCAGAACACAATACGTACAGTAACCTATTTAAGCTGTTACCACCATACCTTCTCATGTTTGAGATGGAAAACCTCCCTGATTATTCACGATTTCACCTGAAAATAAATCCTTTTACCCAGTTATCCAGTGAGGGCATACAAAATGTAGAAGAAGTACACGTGTCCCAGAGTGTAGACTCCAGAATTGCAGAAGCCATTGCTAATGTCATGGAGGGAGCTTCCATTGCCATTAACTTGGTGGGAGATCTAGGGACAGGGAAAACGCAGCGGCTAAAAGGGGTACAATCTGTTATAGAAAATGCAGGGGGAGCATCACTTTATCTGAAAGTGGACAGTTCCGATATCATCCGGACCACCTTGGATATGTTCAGAGATTTTCAGCCTGTTCAACCCCAGGGATTTTTCAGCTCTTTGAAGAGCAGGCGTAAGGATACCTACGTACTTACCAGGGAGAATTACGATTCTTCTGAACTGGGAGATGCTCTCAAGGAAAACATGAGCATGTATTCTCTGTCGTGTTTGTTACTGGATGAAATGGAGAACATCATGCTGGCCTCAGATAAGGATCTGATTCTCTTTTTTGAAATGCTGCGGCAGTTCATTTCTGCCATGTCTTCAGGATGTCTTTTCATAGCTGCTTCAACACATGAGGGGTTTAACCGCATGCAGGAGTTGTTTCCTGCTTTTGTGGTGAGGTTCCACTACCAGTTACGTTCTGAAGGGTTATCAGACGAGGAAGCTGTAGATTTAGCCAGAAAACGCTTAGAGAAAGAGAGAAAACCTGGAAAAGAGTCTTTGAATCCAGTTTACCCCTTTGAGGAAAGTGCAATTCAATTAGCCAACGATATGGCCAAAGGGAATCCTCGTATACTACTGCGTGTCCTGCAGATCGTTTTAAGCTCAGCAGCCTGTGATGAACTGGTGGACTTGATTGATGATCGGTACGTGAGTTCTATCATCAGGACTCCCTCGTCAGTGGACGAGTACATTGCAAGGGTGCCCAAAGATTTGAGAGACGTCATAGCATTGATAGCAAAACACTACGATGGGGGGCCGGTCTCTTATATACAGTTATCCAAGGATACCAAGAGTACACCCACCCAGGTGTACATGAAACTGGAAGAGTTGGTTTCCATGGGGTTACTTGAAGAGAGAAAAGGGAAATACCAGGTCATCGACAGGGTGAGGATGCTTTTGGAGGAAGAGCACACACAAGAAAAGTAACTACCTTATGACTACCTCTTCCATATATAGATTAAAATGAGAACCACACCTGCAGCACACAATCCTACAACAATTTCTGTAGGGAATTTCTCAGTAGTTACCTTGACAGTTCTCTGGCTTTTCTCCAGTTCAAAATCTACTGATGTGGTCCGGCCTTCTAAAACGAGAACCTGCCTCTTTACGGGCTCAAATCCCACTGCTTCCACCGTAAAGGTATACTGACCAGGCTCTAGCGTAATGGTTTCACTCCTTTCAATAGTTTTCTGGACTATCTCCTCTCCTCCAAGAGTAATGGTTAACCGTGACGATACCACCTCTCCAGATTGGTAAATCACGTGCACCATTACTGTTCCAACTGCCTTTTCCAGAACGAAATCCAGCCTGTACACTCCACCTCTTTCTGGAGACAACACTGAAACGTCCTCTGTTATACTGACGTACCCTTCTTTTTCTAACGTAATCGTGTAGTCCCCATTGATTACATTTTTAAAAACAACTATTCCTTTGGCATTTGTTCTCCCTTCATGCACATGTGATTCTAAACTGACAAGAACATCTTCTAAAGGCCTCCCCTTAGCATCTCTCACAGATACTTCTACATCAGTCACAATCCCTTTAGTGTTCACCACTAAAACCTGTTCTTTTCCTGCAGTCACATAAAATTTCTGATTCCCGTAATCAGATACAACAATGTACACAGAGCGATCCACTGATAATTCAAAGGAGAACCGCCCCTCACTGTCAGTGAGAACAGATGGCAACTGTTCACCTGTTAACCCATCGTATACACGAAGCGCGACAAAGGCTGCAGGATTGTCAGAACTGTCAAAGTAGACAATACCAGAAATGGTCGCCATAACATCCGAGTACAATATATAGGTTAACACTACATCTTCAGTAACAGCAAAAGCATCTGTCACAGTTAAGTACCCCTCCTTTTTGATTTCTAACGTGCATCCACCGTAGGGAGTATTGGATAAGTCAGGAATGTCTTCAAAAGCGGCCGCACCTTCTGCATCAGTGACTGCTTTTCTGCCGCAGAAGTAGATGTCTGCCCCTTCTAAAGGGTTCTCACTCGAGTCTAACACAATGAAGGTCACAGTACTCCCGGGGGACAGGAGGAAAAGGATAAGAACCGGTAGGAGGAGCCATTTCATGGTATACCTTCGCTCTTATCCTTTAAATAGGTTTTCAATTTGAGTCTTATTACATACGGTGCACGGGGTGAACTTTTTCCATTTCAATGTGTAGTAAAGAATACTCCCTTCCTTTCATAATATGCAGTAAAAGTAGTACTTTCAGCTTTTTATCCCTTTAAAAACCTTTCGATTTCAAGCGAAACATTTATAAAAGCTCTGCACTACAGGTGGGTAATGAACGACATAGACGAGATCAAAATGCTCTTGTACATGGACAAAACACCCCATGAGATTATCACCCTGGGTTATCCCAAGGACTTGGTTCTGGAGATATTTAAACGTGAATTTGAAAGTCGGCTGGAAGAAGCGGGTCTGGATATTTGGGAGCCAAACTGAGAACGATGTATGTGTTGATGACAGTAGTGTACTCTATTTTTTGCGAACGTAATATCAGTTAAAAATCTAGAAATTTTGCAATTACAGCAGTTACCACAATGGTAATAGCCACAAAGACAACAGGATCGTAAAACCAGAAAAACAAAGGTATAGAATAGTATAAGCAGCGCATTCCCAGGGTATCGTGCATGAACGCTCGATTAACCTTCTTGGTGAGATACTCCACTGCGGGAATTCCTTCTAATTCTTCAATTTTTGAAGGCGAAGATTCTATTAAGATAGTAATATAGCTGAGATTTCGCAAAGTGAACAAGAAGTTAAAGAACGCCACAGCAGTTATACCCAGCAAGACATACAATTTGTAATCTGTATAATTCTGCTGTATGGGGAAGGACGCTCTGGTAAAACTCACGATGACACCCATGAGGATCAATGTTGAGGAGGCCAGAAAGCTGGTTATGGTGGTGGTGTTTCGTATTTGCTGGACAGCAATCATGCTTCGGTCTGGCTTGAGGATGTTCTCTACCCAGTACTTCTGGTAGATGTTGTGTCTGCCTTTCTGAGTTCTCTCTGGATGGTTCTTTGAATAATAGAAGTACAACCCATTGTAGCCGAGAAAAATGCAACCAAATACACAACCAGATACCCACTCTATAGTCATGAGGGAGAGTATGCTGGTTCATATAAATACTTTTCTGTGGTTACAGTGGACCTATTTGTGTCTGTCATCGATGTGATCGTTGGCTGTAGAATTTCTAAAAAGGAAAATGTTACACGTGTAACAACTTTTTTGGATTATTCCTAAAATATCTGAAATGTATTTAATAAAAACCAATAAAAGAAAGTGGAAACATTCGAATCCCATAATTGGTACCCTACGCTAAGTAAAAGTTTATTTAAGTGGAATGCAGGAAATATCTAACCATTTGTGTCTCCCACTATCGTTACATCTTTGAGGATTTTTTCGTTTTCAAATCCTTTTTGAGTTGGATATTTGAATGTACTCTTTTTGAGGAGAAGCTTTATTTTCCTGCTTGGGGTTAGGCAGAGGTTCTATGCAGCCGTCCCTCTGTCTGGAAGTATACATGATTCAAGGATTTCTCTTGTGGTCTGGATGGAAACCCTGTGGTTTGTACAAAAGAGGACAAACCCAAATCTTAAGTAGAGCATGATCGGCAAAATAATAAGAAGGAGTTGGGGTCGATTCAGAAAATCCCTCAACTATCATGATCGCGGCTCTTTTCTGAAATTGCCCAAAACGAGACGAAAGAAAAAGAGCTGATGCGGGAGGTAACCTTAACATCTCAAAAAATTGGCAGCTTCCCTTCACCATGAGGTTCATAAAACGGCATAAAAAGCAAAAGGAGGTGTAAATCATGAAATTTAACGTCAAGAAGGTTGAAAAGGTGGCAACCACTGCTGTGGACCCGATTCCCCCATGGAAAGAAACCAAGAAGCAGTGTCTGTAATCTCCTTACAGATTCTTGTCAAATTTTATTTTTGTTTGTTTCTTTTAGTAAGGGTCAAAAAAGTTGGTCCCCAGCGTATCCCTTCTTGGTAACATTCATGAAGATGTTGTTTAAGCGTATAGGTTGTGGATTCGGGCTGTTTAAGACTTAACATATAAGAAAGGAAATCCCCCTTCTTTGTTTATAAGAAATTTCTATTTTGTCCACATACAAATTTCGATCTTCTTCAGGAGGGTCCCAGTAGTCGTTGATGAATGCAATGCCCACCTCGTGGACCCCCTTCTGTACAGAACATTCTAATGTGTACACACCAGCAGTTGTCACCTCAATTTTACCCACAGATTCTTTATCTATGAACAATTCCAGGACAGCACCCTCATTGTTTGCCATGTCTGCCCACGCATATAGCCTGAAGGTGTATACCCCAGAATGCACAAAGTTGACAGAGGCTCCCAGATATCCTTCTGTGTAAAATGCGTAGAAGTGTCTTCCTCTTTCTCCGAGGTACACGTCTTCAATGTCCATGGTTTCAGCCTGAAGGATTGCTCCTGGCGGGTTGATGTGAATTCCCAAATTGGTCAACAGAACAGAAACGATCCGAGCAGATTGCATGCTGTTGTGTTCCCATTGTATTGTGTCAATGATGAAAACTCCTTTTCCGTAGTTCACTTTGAGGAGGATACACGGGTCAGTTAGTGGTGTTCCTGTCCCTGAAATGTAATACTGAGCAATATCTGGTGATAAGGGAACCCACCATCTCGTCCCTTCCTCTGTCCAGTAGAATTCCTGGTTGCTCAATCCTCTGGTGAGCCCATCTTCCAGTACAACAACAGGCAGCCCCATATAGGTTACGGGTTCAAATCTAACATCTATAATTTCACTGATGCGGCTTGGTTTTAGTCCGTGCAACCAGGCTACGCCTCCTTTGTAAACGAAGGTTTGTAATTCTTCTGGATCAACATTCTCCATCACCACGATAACATCATACGCAAAATCATGAGCTTTCTCGTATTCCACATTTAAAGAATCCAGGAATTCACTGGGTCCTATAACACCAAGTGTCTTGGGAGACCATTTCGTATTCAAGGCGTATTCCATCACTTTCTGGAATAAATAATGTGCCATGGGTTCTTTATTATACTTTTCAGTGACTAACAACTGACAGAATACAATATTTCCCTTTTCATGGTAGTAATCCAGTAAAGACACGTATTCCAGGCCTCCACTGCCACCACTATCTATGAGGGGTAGATAAGTTCCGCTGCCCGGTTTTGCAATATCATTTTTGGATACGAGGTTGTTGTCCTGCCAGTAGCGCAGATCGGTTTCATCCAGGTTGAACACTGGTGTCCTCTCAAAGGTGATACTAGCTTTGTGATCGGTAAGACTCAACCCAAAGGGAGATAATGTCTCCTGTTCGAAACACAAAATGTTCCCTTGGAAGTAGAGGTTCAGTGGATCTCCCACCGTAGGAATATCACCTTTTTGTAAGGCGTGGTACCCAATGATGAGAAGATCGTACTCAGATGATACACTTAGAGTGTCCACCAGTTCATAAGTGATTTTATTTTCGTCCAAAATCTTTTTTGTTTCTCCAACAGGGTCGTACAAAGCTATTTTCCCCTGAAGGGTAACCTTCTCTCGAGGGAAGACTTTATACACTTCTTTTATTTCGTACACTTCTGAATCATACACTATGGAAACAGAAAATTCAAAAGATCCAATTTCTTCCACGTAGGGAGCTGTAACTCTAATTTTGACCTCAGTGTACTCTGCAGGTTCTAACACCAGGGTTGACTCTCCTGATTCTTGTTGTGTAGACCATGTTACTGTCACCTCTTTTCGCTCATACGTATCATTACATACCACTATGGTCCTCTCTATACCTTGGCCAGAAAAGAAATGAGTACTATACTCCTTGATAAACCCAAAAAAGGGTTGAAATACCTCGTCCAATGCTTCTGACAAGGGAGTTGGGTAGTCTCCTCCCTCTAAAACATTCCAGGGACAGTACCCGTTCACTCCTTGAGATCTGAAGGCTTCTATATACATCTTCCACGCTTCGCCCTTGGCTTTGCTCCTGTATAACTCGTGGTCAGTAAAGGCTTTGTCTCCGAAAAAGATAGCATGGGGGTGGGGAGTAAACACAGGAATCCACAAGAACTCTCCAATGTACAGCGGTTTTTTCCTATCCCACAAAAATTGTTTGTGAGGATATATATCAGTTGTTGCTGACTTATCCAAAAAGTAGGCCTCGTTGGGGAAAACGTTCCATTCAGGATACTCGTGAGGGTAGTGCACATTGATTACATCTGCATTAGGTAAGTCAAAATCCCCTTCGTACATGATGGGTCTGGTAGGGTCTAACTGTTTTATAATGTCTCCCAAGTGTATCAACTCAGATGTGCACCGGTTCTCGTGGTCGCCTCCACAGAGAAGAATTTCGTTCTCCACAGACCATATCACCAAAGAAGGGTGGTTTCGATCTCTCTTGGTCAGCGTTTTTATGTGTTCCTGCGCATTTTTCCAGAATTCATCTGAACCCAGATCATACTGGGAAGAGAGGCACCATAAAGCAGATTCATCAATGATTAAGACACCTTGTTCATCTGCTGTATCAAGAAAGACTTCAGGATACGGATTTGCATGTAATCGCAGCGCATTTGAGTGGACTGCTTTCACCCGGGTTACTGTTTCTTCTGCATCATTTTTGTGGTCACCAGTCCAGGGGTCTCCCAACAGGTGTTTTGAAGAACCTCTCACATTCATAGAGATACCATTCAAGAAGAATTTCCCGTTTTCAATCCAGAATTCTCTGAATCCGAACCTGGTGTCTACAGTGTCTACTACTGTGCCGTTTTCTACGAGAGATGTTCGTGCATAATACAAATGAGGATTTTCAGGAGACCACAAAACAGGAGTGTTCCACTCTCTTGTGAGGATAACTACTTTTGTTTCTGAAGCTTTTAAAGTAATTTCTTTTTCTGAAAATTCAAATTCATTGAGAACTTGATTGGTAATTTTGACCATTCTTTGAGTTTTATCTTGGTTAGTAATTGTGATTTCCAGTTCAATCATTTTGGTTCTGTAGAATGTTTTCACAAATACGTCTTCAACGTATACTGAGGGATAGGTTTTGATGGAAACTGACTGCCATATGCCAAAAATGTGATATCCACTTCCCACAGGGTACAAAATACTATCCTGAGGCCCATCCAGGAAGTCTGGCATTGCTTCTTCTTTGAGAACTGCAGTTACGTCCTCTACCCCTACGAAGAGTTCGTTTGTTTCTTGTATATAATCAGTTATATCCACCTCAAAGGGGAGATATCCTCCTGTGTGCTCTCCCACGAATTGGTCATTTACATATATGATGCACTTGAAATTGACACTGTCAAAGGCGAGTACAGTTTTGGGTGCTTTTACTCCGGAGAATGTGCATTTATACCATGCTTTGTGGAGGTCTTTGTCCACCCACAGGTAGTGGGGTATCTGTATTTTTTCCCAGGAGGCTGCTTTCTTTTTGGTTTGTTTGAAATCCAGATCGCCCTTTACAGTGAGGAGCTCCCACTCTCCATCTAAGGAAATAATACTTCTTTGTGAGACAGTTACAGGTTCTTTCTGAAACTGGGATTCTTTGTGAGGCTGGGTGATACAGCAGGCTACAACAAGTAACCCGGCAAGGAGCAGTACCTTTTTTGACATGGCTCCCCTTATGGTGGGAGTATAAATGCCTTTTGAAAGTGGTGAAGTAAAAGTGCGTCTATGGTTTTCGCGTTTTTGAAAGACAGTATGTTACACGTGTAACATTTTATATATTCTATCATTTACTAACTCAAATTTTTATAAAAAGAAAGTTTTTTGAGTTTGAAAGGTTTCATCCCCCGAATATTTGACAGTCCCGTCTTGAACTACTGGAAGCTCTTTACGTACAAAGTATAATGGAATGCAGATTTTGTTATGATAATTTTTCAATTTTTTGCATTGATCTATTACATTGGGTGGTTTTAGGTTATCCATTTCTCTCTAGAGCTTCCATTTCACGTATTATGGAAAGATATTTCTTGCCGAGTTCAGTGAGCGTTAATTCTTCTCTTTGATGGATTAAGCCATACTCTCTGAAGGTGGCCAGTCTGTGGGAACTTATTCGAAGTGGTACAACCTCTTTGAGATCTTTTCGGTTGCACCCAGGATTCTTCTCAATGTATTCCAGGATTTCTGCTGTTCCATGTAATGAGTACAATTTTCTTAATTTCCCAATCTTCATGGAGGCATCTTGAATCATGGCTTTATTAGGTTTTGGTTTGTGAAGCATTAGCCCACGAACATCAAAGAAGAATATGGACTCAATGTTGTTATGACAACCCCTAACCACACAGATTGTAGTACCGCATTTGGAATAGTCGATCCAGTTACCCTCTCCATGAATACACCGAAGAAACTCACGAAAAGGAAGATAGGAACCATCAAAATCAATATCATTGCATAAAAGAAATTGTTCATCACAATACAGGGAATCAGAACGATGACGGCAAACCAGGAGTAGATCAGAACGAACGTGGTAGTAGCTATCAAGAGAAACCTGGCTGTTGAGTTCTTAATCTTTAATTTTCTCTCCAAAAATGGGTTAGAAACTTTCTGGATAAAAAATGAATAACCCCAGAATATAAAAAAGAGAATAACAGTATACAGCACTAAATAGGGAATCCGCGGTAATGACGGAACCATTCCCAGAAAATGTAACCCCACCAGAAAATAGTAACAACCCATGAATACCACAGTTATACCTACTGAGAATATCCAGATTTTCGGGCCCTGGCACAGATTCTCCTTCAAAATCATTTTTATAGGATTCTCCTCTTTCCTTGCCAAGATCCAGCAATAAACCAACATATTAACTCCAAGTCCTCCCGTTAACGTGGTAAGAAGAGCAGTAAAGGGTAAAGGCGTCAAGAACAGAGGAAGAAAGAGTACCATGGTAAAAACCAAAAGGAGTGTCACCACATAATACTTTCCAATGAATGAGCTGACAGAGAGACTTTCCAGTACAAGAGATGGTCCACCAGATGTGATTCCAACCTTTTCAGCTGCCATAAATGAGAGCACACAAAGAAGTCCCACAAGCCCTGTAAGTCCAGTAAAAAGGAGTACCACCCTTTTGTGGAATACCATTACTGAAATATCTGGGGGTGACCCCTCAAAGGTTTCGCCAATCCAGGAGGTAGCTGTCATGACAAAATCTGAATTCCAGGGTGTGGTCAAATGATCAGCTCCCGGTACCACATGAATTCTCCTGGCAGTTCCATTGTTAATACTCCCGTACACCTTCTCAAATTCAATTTTATCCAGTTCAGCCCCTGTGAGTGCTACCATAGATTCTTTTGCCCTCTCTGGTGAAAATGCTTCATCGTACTTTGCAATGATCATTATTACGTTCTGAGGGGTCGTCTTGTCCGAGATACTCCCATCAGCAGCTGCCCCTACCCCTACCCACGCTTTAACCGTGGAGTGGTTCACAGCATACTGGTACGTGGGAAAGCCGCCCATGGAATAACCCAGCAAAGCAATTCTCTCCATGTCAGCAGGTGCATGCACAGGAATATCTGTGACAACTGCTTCCAAATCTAAATACAGCCCCTCTCTCGTTAAATCTCCTGTACTCTGTCCATGGCCGCGCCAGTCCAGAGTAACAACAATATATCCCTGGGTCACCAACTCTGTGGCGAAATTAGTCATCATCTCCTTGTTCACCATTATTCCGTGCCCTATGATGACTGCAGGTCTTTTTTGGGTTAACCCTTTTGGCTGATACAAATTGTAGAAAATAGTTACGCCATCAGTGGTGACAGTCTGGAGTGTAACTGTTGAACTATTCACTGGCAGTATATTAATTCCCACAATTCCCACACTTGTCAATCCGATAAAGACTAAAGCCACGTATTTTGGGTTCATTTTACCTCCATCAATTACTGCAATTCTCGAGTGTACTAGACTATTTAACCACTTTCATTTCCGTCTGTTACTGCGTGGTTCTGAATTGATCAACCTGAAATCTACTCTCAATCTTCAGGCATACAACGTTATCCCATAGTAGAACGTCTGCTCTGTATATGCGCTATTCTTTTCTATCCTTATGGTGAAATCAATGGCCCACTCCTGATCTCGTTTGTTTAATCCCCATCCTTTTACTATTACCTTAAAATTGACTTCCCCTGTTTCACCAGGTCTCAAGTTTTTTATCTCGAAGTACTCGTTACTCATCACAATATCTGAAGGAAGTTCAAAATCCTTCAATATCACTGTCTCCAGGGTCTCATCGCTTATATTTGTGAGAAACAAGGTGTACTGTATGGTGACGTCTCCAGTTTGCTGATCAGAGGATTCTTCGTACAAATCAGCACCAAGCTCAATTGCGTCTCCAGGCAGTGGAGGAAGCACTCCCTGACCTGTACATGCACACACACATGTCAGGACAACTATCAGTGGAACAGTTTTCTTTTTTGTCATAGTGGTAATAGGTGTGTCTTTCTTATAAATGTATAGCTATGCAAAATTTTCAAGGCTGTAAGCTCGATTTGACCTGAAGGGTTCAATTCTCTTTTCCAGGTTCAAGAGTATACAGAGAATCCACTTTTCACTCTGCAGATCATGAGTGATCCACAACCTTTTTGAATTCACTCTTAACCAGTGCTTTTGTATCTCCATTAATATTCCCTAGCTTGTCAATTCTCTCTGCAAGTGTGACAAGACTTTTTAACGAATTTCCATTTCTTTGAGTCTGTTGTATTCCCTCCACTGTGCTTCTTCTAGTATGTATATCCTATCCTTTGAGTAGGTGGGTTTAATCAATTTTATGAGTCCTTTCAAAACGTAGTTTTCGACGATATGCTCTCTTATTTCTTCGAGGTATTTTACTTCTCCACGTAAGACACACGTGAAATTGAAGTACTCTTCGAAGTAGTTCTCTCTTATCTGGGTTTTTTCTTCTTCCATATTTTTTCCCTCCAGGAAGGAGCTGCATCTCCCTCATTTTTGAACATCACCTTCTGTCAAAACTGTCTGACGTCAATGGAGTCTGCGTTTCCTCACCCGTACGCACGTTCATCACTACTCTGGAGTCTCCAATCCAGCTTTCAAGGATCGGGGGTTGAGGTGAAAGCCAATTCCAAAGGTGAAGGCAGACAGAAGATTCTCTATCTTCCTTGATACCTATGTTTAGGTGTGGGTTGTTAAAAGTTTTTGCATGTCTTCAACGTAAAGAGTTGAAGAGAAAAGCTGTCTCATTACCAAAATTGTTACACGTGTAACAAAATGAGACATCCCCCAACAAGGATAATCCACACAAGCGAAAACCATTTAAGCGTAGCACAATTTAAAAATTCGTGATACCATGAATATTCCAACTCATCTCCTCCAACAGGCAGCCCACTTCCATGGGCACTTGGGCCCATATCTGGTCTTGGGCCTCAAGATGGGTATTTTGGCAAGAAATCTTTTAGATGGTACTCCCTTTACTATGAAAGCAGAAGTCCACACCCAGAAAAAGCCACCTCATTCCTGTATTGTAGATGGAATCCAGTTCACATCCGGGTGCACCCTCGGAAAAGGGAATATCTGCATAAAAGAAGATCAAAAAATCTATGGAGTGTTTACCACAGGTTCGGAAACTGTGACGATAATAGTTAACACCCACCTTTTAAAAACTCTTCAGACTATTGCAAGAGAAGAACTGGAAGGCACAGCCAGAGCACTCTTTGCCAAAGAAGATGAAGAACTTTTCGAAGTGGTTCCATGATCGAACTGAACAATGTTTCCACTATATACGAAGGGGAGAAAATACCCACCCTCACAAAGGTAAGCCTTGCTGTTCAACAGGGCGAATTTCTCACTATTTTGGGACCAAATGGAGCAGGAAAGACCACCCTTTTAGAAACTATCAACGGGTTACTCAAATCAAAAGGGGAGATCATTATATTAGGTATGGATCTTAAAAAATATGGGACAGAAATCAGGAAACGAATTGGTTACGTCCCTCAGGAATTCACCTGTGACAGTTTGACCCCTTTTTTGGTTAAAGACGTGGTACTAATGGGCCGATACGGGAAGGTTGGTCTCCTAAAATCTCCCACAGCAAAGGACTACACCATTATCACCAAAACTATGGAATTCCTCTCCATTTTGACCCTTCAGCACACTCCGGTAGGAAAGTTATCTGGCGGACAGCTCCAGAAAGTATTAATTGCGAGAGCCCTTGCCAAAGAACCCGATATCTTACTTTTAGATGAACCTTTTAGTAACCTGGATTTAACATCTCGAACCGACATTGCCCAGAAAATCTCCTCTCTGCATTCTCATGGGTTAACCATTCTCATGGTAGTCCACGATCGATCCTCAATTCCTTCAACCTGCAGGAGAATCATTACCATGGACAAGGGAGAAATCGTATCAGACAAAAAATTCCAGGTGGCACAATGATTGAACGACTGATCTTACTTGCAATAACGGGAGCAGTTTTAACTGGTGTATCCTGCTCTTTGGTGGGCTCCTTTGTAGTCCGCATGAATTTATCCTCTTTAGGGTTTGCCATGTCTCATGCTGCTTTTGCAGGAGCTGCCCTGGGTCTGGTTTTATCGGTAGATCCTTTGATAGTGGCAATTGTCTTTTCCACTGGTGTGGCCATCCTTTTGGGACCTCTAGCAGAAAAGGCAAAACTCCCCACCAATGTTATCCTGGGCATACTTTTTTCGTTGATGATCTCTTTAGGCTTAATCTTTCTCAATTTAGTACCTCAAACAGCTATGAGTTCTACAGCTTTATCCATTTTGTGGGGCAGCATTCTCGGTATGACCGTGGAGAACATTCTGAAGCTCCTCATGTTGACCGTTGGCATCATCCTCATTTTTATACTATTCTTCAAGGAGTTCCAGTCTATTATGTTTTCCCGAAAATTAGCAGAAGCTTCCGGTATCAATACAAAACCCTTCTACTACTTAATTTTGTTTTTGACTGGTATAACAGTAGCTTTCTCCTTAAAATTGGTGGGAGGCCTTTTAGTGTTTGCTTTAATGGTGAACCCCGCCTCCTCTGCCTACCAGTTTTTCTATGACATGAAGAAGATCACCCTTTTCTCCCCTGTTATTGGTGTTTTGTGCTGTATCACTGGTGTTGCAGTCTCTTTCTTGCTGGATTTACCCACTGGATCTTCTATTGCCATTGTTTCTTCCGTGGTTTTTGGAGTCTCTGTTCTGCTCTCCCCTAAGAGAAGAAGAGGCTAACTCACTTGCTGACATGCTTGCCAGTCCTGTAGAAAAGCTAATCTGAAAATTTCAAAATCATGTGCTCCTAACGCTTCTATTACCTTTTCAAGTGGAACCATTTCTCTATGGTTGCTGATGTAATGTACACTGCCTATATCATCACCACGTCTTTTTCGCACATAGATTAGCAATTCAATAACTACTTCTGGTGATAAATTGCCTTCCACCTTGAGTCTGCCGTTCTGCCAAAAAAAGAACACCTTTCCATCTGATAATCGATATATTTGATCAGGTTGAAGCAGGTTGAGGCGAAACCACCAAAAAAAACAGATCTGCCGTATTCGTGTTTGATTCATAATTTCAGTTACACTTTTCAGTTCTCATTTTATGAAAGTATCCATTCTTTGCAGAACTTCATCTATAGCTTCATCTATAACCTCCTCAATCTTCTCAGGAGACACATCAATAGTGTAGAGCAACTTATTAGACACCATCTCCAAAAGAGGGAAATTTGTCTCATCTGACGCAACAATTCCCAAGATATACTTGTCATAGAAAAAGATTATGCAATAACTATCTGCAACTACAGAGAGTTTCTTGAGTTCTCTATCATACTTAGTAGAAGTCTCTGCCAAGTACGAAAGACTACTCGGCAAGAAATGTACCTTTTCCTCTTCGAAGTCACATTCTACGATTTCTCCATCCTTTATTAGAAAGGATCGTTCCACACCACTTACATTCTTCTTGAGTAGTTTTATGTTCTGCATCGCTCTCCTCTCTCTATTATTCTCACCCCTTATAAGAATTTCGGTTAACAAGTTGATGGAGCGCCTTGAATCCTCTAGATAATCGCGGAGAAGGTAACAGAATGGCATAACACATTATCATTACTATCAGCACAAAGCCTCCGAATCGTTCTAGCCCGTGTTATGAGAGTTCCACTGTGTTTCGCATTTGACAAAGATGGATATTAGACCATTCAACAGTGAACACTGAGACCTCCCAAATCAAGAATAGAAATAGAGTTAAAAAGGACAGTAATACTGCAACATGAAGCAAGTTGATACTAGGTGAGGAAGATGGCTACCCCTGAAGAGATAATAGCAAAAATTGATGAGTACCTGGAAGGAAAAATCACAGAAGAAGAAGCAGCTCGATGGGCTGCCAGTGAACTCGATAAGACTGAATTACGGGGAATTCGCCGTGATGCACTGCAGGATCTCATGTTGTTGACAGAATTCGAGCTCGCAAGAACTACGAGGGAAGAATTAGAGTATGACAAGTATGTATTGAGTAAGTACGACTGGACAGAAAGAGAGTTAATTGGTGAAGATGCCCTCCCCCGAGAAGCGCTCTGGATGGCGTATGAACCAGGAGATCGTATTGTCACAGTGAAGACACTACGAAAAAGCCCAAAAGAACTAATCCTAACCTTTCAGGTGCGGACCTGGGAGGGTGAAGTCCTTTCATCTCATGAGACTCTCATTGATGTTCTTGAACCGTGCACAAAATTGAGTCTGGAAGATGTGAAATCTCTGCAATGCTATTTAGAAAACCACCAGAAGGATGCACTCCCTCTACTCATCAGAGAGATGGGTGCTCGCTGCATCGATTCTATGTATCCTTTTCTGCTTAAATTCTATTTCTGGGTTTATGACCCTGAACTCCATTTTGACTATTCCATTCTTGTCTCTTCTCCCAGAGATGTGTGGAAGCCGCCGCATCCAGGTTGAATGGCCCGGTTACTGTAAGAGCATTTTAGATTAGAGAAAGAATGACATTCTTTTTGTTACGTTTCTAGGAATTCGTACTGCCCTTCTGACAAGGAAAGCTCAAGTCAATTGCGTGGTGTTTTTCTCAATTTTGTTACACGTGTAACAACTTTTTTTCTTTTTTTGGCTATTCTTGGTATCTTTGATATCTCTCTTACAGAAAAATGTCACAGTAACGGGTGAAATGGAAAGCTTTTTAAGTTTTGAGATGTCTGAAACATAAAACTGAGGAGGTGTAAGATTGGAGTCTGCCCTTGAGAAGAAAAAGAGAAAGTTCCGAGCCCTGTATGAACTTCTTTTTGCTAATTACAGAATTTTGAACTATCGGATATCTGAGAAGCTCGGTTTTCGTGCTGTATCCAAAGTGCTGGAGGAAGCTCATAGAAACCAGTACATCATAGGACCAGAGGCCAGAAAATGCTCCCATGCAAACACGTTAGAGTATATTTACTTCTTCAATACAGAAGAGCCAGATATCACCTACATGAAATACCGTGAAGATCCACGCGTCATCTACAACGCACAGTTGTATGGGTTCTGCAACTCATTGGTGATCTCTAAAGAGGAAATAGAAATTGAGGGGGAGATCTTGTTAAAAGGGCCTCGTTCTGACTACTACGTACCCTTCACCCCCGGTCACTCCTTTGAATGTGCATTGCAGAACATGCAGAAAAAGATACAACATTTCAGTCTTAACGATTACACACCACGAGAATTCATCAAAACCCACTGGAATGAGACCGTGAAGTGGG
>Ga0209636_10000768_pt1 | contig 31819 bp, 30 predicted proteins | sample DeeMarSWOR152_54_FD_187464 | JGI IMG/M metagenome (GOLD analysis project Ga0209636, IMG submission 187464) | Marine sediment microbial communities from White Oak River estuary, North Carolina - WOR-1-52-54 (SPAdes) (version 2) | ecosystem: Environmental > Aquatic > Marine > Intertidal zone >...
AGCCTTATAAACCCATTCTCTGAGCTGGCTTGAACACTCGTCCCTTGGGTAAGACAGCAATATCTATCTGCGTTGCTACTTGGCTGCAGGCGGGCCAGGCTACCAGCCCTAGCAATCAATTCCTTTAGAGAAGGTTCTCTGTCAAATTGATAGACGCCAGGGTTTTTTACCTCCCCTGTGATCAGGATAGAAATCTCATTTCCTCTTCTGATAGGACCAAGATCTCCTTGGAAAGAAAACAGGAAGTTTATTCCCCATCCAAGGAGGAGGATTACAATAAGAATGGAAAGTCCTGTTTGCTGGGTGCTAATCCTTTTTTTCTTCATCACCCAGACCAAAGGCCTCATGTAAGGCCCTTACTGCAAGTTCGCTATATTTTTCTTCTATAACACAGGAGATCTTTATCTCAGATGTGCTGATCATGATTATATTGATATTTTCCTTTGACAGGGCCTCAAACATTCTTGAGGCAGCTCCAGCATGGTTTTTCATGCCCAGTCCAATAATGGACACCTTGGCAATGTTCTGATCTCCAATCACCTTTTCTGCCCTTATCTCTTTGGCAACATCTCTGATCAATCGTATAGTATCCTGAAAATCTGTCTTAGTGACTGTAAAGGTCAGATCCGTTAGGCCCTCGGCACTGGTATTCTGGACAATCATGTCCACTACTGTCCCGGCCTTGAAAACAGGATCAAATATTTTGAAGGCAATTCCAGGCCTATCAGGCACCTTTACCATCGTAATTCTGGCCTGATTTTTGTCAAAGACAACACCAGAGACCAGAATATTTTCCATCTCTTTATCTTCTGTTACTACCATTGTCCCCTCACCTCTGGTAAAAGATGATCTCACATGAACGGGCACACTAAATCTTTTGGCAAATTCAACTGATCTTATATCCAGGACCTTGGCCCCCAAACTTGCCAACTCTAACATCTCTTCGTAGGATATTTTATCAAGTTTTCTGGCACGTGTACAGATATTTGGATCGGCTGAGAATACACCATCAACATCTGTAAAGATCTCGCATAGATCTGCCTTCAGAGCTGCTGCCAGGGCTACAGCAGTAGTATCTGATCCTCCTCTTCCCAAGGTGGTGATATTTTTATTTTCGTCAATTCCCTGGAATCCCGCTACAACTACAATCCTGTTTTCATCTATCTCTTTTAGGATCCTATCAGTATCGATCTTCCTGATCCTTGCTTTACCATAGATTTGGTCTGTATGTATAGCTGCCTGAAAGCCAAGAAGGGAGCAACAATCATGGCCCATGGACTTTACTGCCATGGCAAACAAGGATGCACTCACCTGCTCACCTGTAGCCATCAGAACATCTAATTCTCTTGGTTCCGGGGTTTCTGCTATCTCTTTGGAAAGACTGATCAAGGCATCTGTCTGCCCGGCCATTGCTGAGAGAACCACCACAAGCCTGTTTCCTTTTTCACAAGATTCGATTGCCCTCTCAGCAACGTTTTTTATCTTTTCAATACTTCCTACAGAGGTACCGCCGTACTTTTGGACTATTAACGCCATATTTAGTAAACTTATGTATGAGTTTTGGACTCCACGGCCTGGATTTTCTTTTGGGCTTCTACCATGGCCACCTTGGCATTCTCTGCCGTGGCCTCCTGGTTGGGCTCCTCACCTTTTAATCTACAGACCTTAGTCCCAATCTTAGCAACCCGCTAATTGGCTTTTTTTGCATCACCAAGGCTGGCCGAATGGAGAGCTTTCATTTTTATTCAATTTCCTTCAAAGAGATGCCCACCCTTTCTTTGAGGGCCCTTATAATCTCCTTAGCCCTGGGATGACCCCCGGAGAATGTAAGTTCCCTGGTATGCTCATCTACGATCCTTAAGTCGACCTCAATTCTTTCCCCCGAGAGATCCCCTGGCCAGCGGTCCGCCCACTCTATAACCACTACCCCTTCCCCGGAAAGGTAATCTTCCAGATCTAGGGCCATAATCTCAGTTTTGTTTTTCAGCCGATAAAGATCTATATGAAAAAGTTGGTGCCTGCCTTTGTATTCATTGACAAGGGTGAATGTTGGGCTGACTATATAATCGGGGTCGATCTCAAGGCCAATGGCCACTCCCTTTGTGAACCATGTCTTACCGCCACCCAGATCACCGATTAATGCGATAATATCACCATCGATTAGTTGGATCCCCAATTGTCTGCCTAGCCAAACAGTCTTTTCAACTGAAAATGTCAAGTATTTTACAGAGATTTCTTTCAAGCCCAAGGCCCTCAAGAAACACTAATATGTAGCGCTTCTTTCAAGTATTACCATGGCTATCCCATAGTCGCCCTCATCGGTAAGGGTTACACACCAGCTTCTTATTCCCTCTTTATGACAGAAACTAAGGGCCTTTCCAGTCACATTAAGGTCAGGCCGACCCCTTGGGTTTTGAACAACCTCAATATCTTGCCACCTGATGCCCTCTTTCATACCCAAACCTATTGCCTTTGAGAAGGCCTCCTTGGCAGCAAATCGCAGGGCAAGGGAAGACACTGATTTTGAACCTCGGAAGCAGGAATCAATTTCCTGGGCGGTAAATACCCTATTTATAAACTTCTTCCCCCATCTATCGATTACTTTTCCCATCCTCTTTATGTTTACAAGATCTATGCCAATGCCATAAATCATATCAATACACAATCCCTAAACGCGTTCAAGTGCTTAGAAATACAACTGACCGATGACATCACCTAAAATTGGGACACCAGTCTCACCATCTCCCGAACGGCTTGATCCATCCCCACCATTACTGCCCTGCCAATGATACTGTGGCCAATGCTGTATTCCTCTATCTCAGGAATGGATGTAAATCTCTTTATGTTCACATAATTAAGGCCATGTCCGGCATGTACCTTTAGTTTAAGCTTGCTCGCTAACTTTGTTGCCTCCTTAATCTTTTCAAAATTTCTTAACATCTCTGATTCTGATCTTGCCTCACTGTAGTGTCCCGTGTTGATCTCGACTATATCTGCCCCTGCATCAAGAGATTCTTTTATCTGATCAGGATCTGGATCAATAAAAAAGCTCACAGTAATACCAGCCTTCTTTAATGTGCGCGTAACTCTTTCATACTCATTCCTATACCTGATAACATCAAGGCCACCTTCGGTGGTTAGTTCTTCCCTTCTTTCTGGAACGAGCGTTACCACATCAGGTTTAATGGTAAGGGCAATATCAACCAGCTCTTTGACAGGTGCCATCTCCAGATTTAATTTGGTCTTGACCGTTTTCTTAAGTAGCTCCAGGTCCCTATCCTTAATATGTCGCTGATCCTTTCTCAAATGGCATATGATCCCTTCAGCACCAGCTAATTCAGCTATACCGGCAGCCAAAACCGGGTCTGGCTCATCTATTCCCCTCGCTTCACGGATCGTTGCGATATGATCCACATTAATAGATAAAAGGGCCATAGTAATTTTCTCCTTGTTAGATCAAAAAGTGTCTCATCTCTACCTTTCCATCATAGTCAACAAGCGTTCCGTCTCTTCTTCCATTTGTTGGGCTTCCTCCTCTGAGCTTTCGTGGTCATAGCCCAAAAGGTGCAGAAGACCATGGATTAGGAGTCTATCAATCGTCTTATTAAGGCTCTCACCACCACTTTTCGCATCCCTCATAGCGGTATCTAAGGATATGACTATATCCCCCAGCATTGGTGTCTCAGGCTGACTATGATCATCATCTCTCATCGGAAAGGCAAGAACATTGGTCGGGCCTTGTCTTTTCAGAAAGCGGTAGTTTAGCTCTGCTATATGTTTATCATCTGTAAAGAGTAAGCTCAGCTCACCGTCATGGCATTCCAAGCCTTTCAAGACCCTTTTTAGACTCATTTCTATTTTCCCGGGATCTATGTTTTTCGTGGGGTATTGGCACGTTATTTGGATCTCCATTTTCCCTCTTTTTACCTGGTTCTCCTCTTGTTATGGGTTCTGGATATTCAATTCGGCTGTGAAAGATTCCACTTAATGTGTTGGTAAAGCTTTTGGCTATCTGATTTAAATCCTTCAATGTCAACTCGCATTCATCGAGCTGTCCATCTGAGAAGACATTGTTTATGATCTTATGAACCATTCCCTTAATCCTTGCGGGGGTAGGATCGACTAAGGTTCTGGATGCAGCCTCCACTTCATCTGCGACTAAGACGAGTCCTGCCTCTTTAGTCTGAGGCTTAGGTCCAGGATATCTGAAATCTTCCTCTTTGACCGGCGAGGATTTACCCCCCTTTTTTTCACTTTGCTCCTTGGCCTTTTGATAAAAATAGGAGATGAGGCTTGTACCCTGGTGTTGCTGGATAATATCTATTATCTCCTTTCCAAGCCTATGTTGTTTTGCAAGCTCTACACCATCCTTAACATGGGAGATTAATATAAGGCTACTCATGGAAGGGGCGAGTTTTTCATGTCTGTTTTCACCCCTCATTTGATTTTCTACAAAGTAGAGCGGTTTGGTTATCTTTCCTATGTCATGGTAATAGGCACTCACTTTTGCCAAGAGGGGATTGGCATGGATATTTTCAGCTGTTGCCTCAACCATGCTGCTCACAATGACACTATGATGATAAGTACCAGGGGCCTTAACCATCAAATCTTTAAGGATAGGCTGATCCAAACTGGATAATTCGAGGAGTTTGATATCTGTTGTAAAACCAAAGACCATCTCTATCAAGGGCAAAAAACCGGTAGCTATGACACCGGCCAAGGCGCCTCCCAGAAAAGCGGCAATGAGGGAGATAGCACCTTCTAGTGAGTAAGGATTTCCGTATAGGCTCTGGTACAGGGTCTGGATCGATAGGGCCATAACAATATTCAAAAGACCAACCCTCATTCCTGTTCTTATCAATACCCTTCTCTCCCTGCAATTTCTTACCCCATAGGCAGCCAGAAGAGAGCCTATTAGGAAATAAAGAAAAAACTCAACCCTCCCTTCTATAACAATGGAGGCCAGAGTAGAGATGATCAATGAAAAGGCAATTGCCACATCGAGTCCCTGAAAGATAGAGACCAATATAGCCCCCAAAGAAATTGGCAATGCAAAGAGAAGAACCTGCATAGTAAAAAAATAGAAACCCCGGGCAACCTCTTCAGCCACTGTATTGTAGAGGAACACAACCAAAAACATGCATAAAAGGGTCAGGCTGATGAAGATGAGGCTCCTGGCATCTTCTTTGAAGGTGCTGGACCTCTTGAGAAGCACCACGTAACTAAAGGCTAACAAGAGACCAACTATTATGGTCATGCTAAGGGCCATAAATGGAATAGGGGAGTTTCTTTTTAATGGAGCACCGGCCACCAGTTTCAGTAGATGGGTTGGGTTTATTTTTTCTCCCTCTCTCACAATCATCTCGCCCTTTTTGACCTTGAAATAGATAGGTTTTACCGATTTCTTGGCCTCCTCTTTTCTAAGCTCTGTTTCCCTTTTATTGAAGGTTATGTTAGGCCTTAGGATCAATCTCGCAAATAGCCCTGATGTGGCAGCAATCTCTGATCCATCTTCATTTGTTACGAGTTGGTCTATTATCTGGGTGACATGTTGGCGGGCGCCTTCAAGATCATAGAAACGATCAAGATCATCTACCTTGAGCTCTTTTTGAGTATCAATATCCCGGAGAATTATCCCTTTTTCCTTCTGGGTCATCAAAACTGTCTTGTTTTCTACAACCCCTTTCTCCAAGATTTGATTTACTGTAATCGATACACTGTTCTCTATCTGCGGAGAAAAATTGTTTTTGACGAGCTGATCAAAGAGAACAGGGGATCCAGTAATTCCCGAAAGCCCGAAGAATTTATCTCTTAATTGTCCAAGTTTTTCTGAATGCAACGTTGGCTCCAACTCAATTGATACAATACGTTCTAGCTCCGTCCTGCCATAGCTGAAGGATTCTTTAATCCTGTGGGTGGTATATGCCCCTGATCTGTCAAAATCATACACAAAAAGAGATGATTCTGCTGCTTCATCTCTCCTCTGTTTTGTCAATTCCTTATCTTCTACAAGAAAGTCATGAGGTGCTTTTATATCCTTATTTGCCACATCGCCAAGAGAATACTTGTCTTTCGACATCACAAGCAAATTGGGGAAAAGGAGCAGGGAAATGGTACCGCTTAAGACGATTAGATAAATCCATATTTGTAATCTGGAATTAATCAGCCCGAACCATGTCCCCAGTCTTTTCAGTGGGGAGGTGATTTCCTTTTCCAGCTTTTTCCCTTTTCTATCTCTAGCCGGGGCGATCTTTTTCTTTTTCTCGACCATGATATTACTTTTCTGATTTATCATAGGCATCTATAATCTCTTGAACCAATGGATGCCTGACAACATCTTCACTTCCAAAATAAACAAACCTTATCCCTGTTATATGGGCTAACAGGTCCCTGGCGTGTATAAGACCAGAGGTCTTTCCTTCAGGCAGGTCTGTCTGGGTAATATCACCGGTTATGACGGTTTTGGAGCTAAAGCCGAGGCGTGTGAGAAACATCTTCATCTGTTCAGGTGTTGCGTTCTGGGCCTCATCTAATATAATATACGAGTCGTTCAGTGTTCTCCCCCTCATAAAGGCCAAAGGGGCTACCTCTATCACGCCACTTTGAATAAGGCGCGATGCACTCTGAAAATCCATCATATCATGGAGGGCATCATAGAGAGGCCTAAGGTAAGGATTCACCTTTTCGTACAGATCTCCTGGCAAAAAACCTAATCTTTCGCCTGCCTCCACTGCTGGTCTTACCAGGACTACCCTGTTTATCTCCTTTTTCATTAAAGATGATATGGCCATTGCCATAGCAAGATATGTCTTTCCCGTACCAGCTGGTCCTATACCGAATACAATGTCATATGTTTTTATGCTATCAATATAGTTCTTTTGGTTGATGCTTTTGGGAGTGATTGTCTTTTTCTTTGATGGAATGTATACCCTATCTAAGAAGATCGGTTTAAGCTCTGCTTTGTGGTTGCTGCCAAGGATTCTGAGGGAATACTCAATGTCCCTCTCATAAATAGGGTATCCTTCTTTGAGCAATCCATATAGCTGGGTTAGCAAGTTTTCGGCCATCTCTAATTCCGAAAGAACACCTTGCAAAATGATGTCATTTCCTCTAATGTTGATTATGATGTTTAGTCTTTTTTCTATCAATCGGAGATTGCTGTTCTTTTCTCCATAAAGGCTCCTTGCTAATTCATTGTTATCGAAGGTAACCTTTCTGGTCTTGATATGCGCTCTTTTATTCAACAGTTCAGGCAAGTTATGTCTGTTTCCTTGCTAATCTGATTTTTGTTTATAGCTGATCTCATGGGTAAACTGTTCTTATTATCATACCATAGCATTTCTATGCAAGAAAAGAATAGCAGGACTATTGCCTTTTTGTCTTGACATAGAATTGATCAGGTCTTAAATCCATATGGGACCCCAATTTCTGAATCTATCAAAAAATGACTATTGAATTAGCTCAGCAAAAACCTTTTGGCGCAGTGAGCTGGCAGGCAGGAGGATTTCTTTTTTGACTTTGTCCAAAGACAAGGCGCCAATCACGTAATGAAAGGGCATAGCAAAAAGCAAACCCTCCTGCCACAGGATGTAAGTAGCGATATTTTACTGAGTGAGTTAAATAATCATTTAAGAGACAATTTTTGGGAAGAATGACCAAGAAGTATAGGGTTGTCTTTTTTGGTATAACGGTTGATACAGAGGTCTTTAGGCAAAATATGGCCAAACTCGGCGTTTCTGACCCTACATTAGACAAGTATACCAGGAAGGCCCCAGTAGTATTGAAGAGAGATTTAAGGTTAGGAGATGCCAGGAAATATGCCGAGGCGATTATTAATGCTGGTGGTTTAGTGAATATTCAGGAAACAGGGGAATTCCTCGAGCCCCAATCCTCTGCTGAAAAGGTTAGCATATCCTCTAATCAGGATTTTATAATCTGCCCCAACTGTGGTTTTAAGCAGAAAAAGGAAGGTTTTTGTATAAGATGCGGCTTTGATTTAGATTCTTCCCCTTGAAAGGATCTTATCCTAGTCCACGACTTTATAAACTACATCTTTTTCCCTTACCCTTTCCTCTACCTTGATGCCGATCTCATCACCAACCTTGGCTTCATCTATCGGTTGGTTATCCATCTCCATGCTCTTTATCTCTTCGGTGAAGTCAGTAGTGTGGCCCTTATACTTTAATAGATCACCCTTTCTGATGGATCCCTTTGTGACCTTTATGGCTGCCACACTTGGCTTGGCAAAAAATTTAACTATCACACCGACCTCTTCCTCAGCCATAGCAAAACCTCCATATCTTAAAAAGATTTGTGAAATTCTTATAGCAACTATTTTTTGATCTGTCAAGAAAAGCTGTATTGGCAGGGCCACGTCATAGTGAATTATAATCTATTGATTTTTAAGCTTCTTGCCTGGACTTTGCCGTTACCCCGGCTTTACTGGTTTAAGACTGGATTTTTGCATCCTATTCGAGTATCATGGACGTTGCACATCATATTGATTTTTGATTAAGATATTTGAAAAGGTAAAATATGGAAGAATACAAAAAACGCTTGAGTTTGATCCTTGCAGAAACAGGGGCTCTATTTTTTGATAGGGATCTCATTCTGAAAGATGGCAGGCCATCCCCTTATTTTGTCAACTTGGGCAGATTCAGTACCGGCAGATTACTGCTTGAGTTAGGTTCTTTTTTTGCTGAGATGCTCGTTACCAGATCCCTTGTAGATAAAATAGATATCATAGTTGGCCCATCTTACAAAGGAAGTGCCATTGCCTCAGCTACAGCTGCTGCGCTTTTTTACTATCATAGCCATGATCTTCTCTTTGATTACGACAGGAAAGAGGCCAAGAAACATGGTGAGAGGTCTGCATCTGCTGCCCTTTTCGTGAACAATACCTTCTTTGATGGCTGCAGGATTTTTGTTGTAGACGATGTTGTAACTTCTATGGAAACAAAGTATGAGCTTATAGAAAAGATTGATAAAGAATCTATGTCTCAGGGTTTTCATTGTCAGACACTAGGATTAGGTATTGCTGTGGATAGAGAGCAGACAACAGCTGCCTATGATAGAGAGGGAAATGTCATTCTGAATAAAAAGGGATCCAATCCAATAGCAGAGTTTACCTCGAGGACAGGTATCCCATTTTTTTCAGTTGCCGGTATAAGGGAGATAGTGGAGTACCTTTATAGTAATAAGATTCCTCTTCTTATCTCAGGGCAGAAAAGGGCCATGGATAAGGCGACAAAAGAAGAATTTGATAAATACATGGAAACCTATGGCAGGGGGTAATTTAGGTCGTTGCGCTCCCGCCCGCCTCGCCTGAGCGAGATTGTAGGAATTTCATTGACATTTTTGTGAAAAGGAGAAAGGCCGTGGTAGCAGATGAACTGGAAAAGAAAAAAGATGAGAGGTTATCTATTATTGGTGGCAAAAGAGCCAGGGAGGAAATTGGTCCAGAAACTAAAAGGATAGAGTCGGCAAATTGGACAGAGCTAATGCTTAAGCAGGCCACCTTTATTGCAAATAAGATCAAGGCCGACGCTATACTGGTGAATATGGAAACCGCGGCAGATATTATCCCTTTTTTGAAGTTGGAGGGGAAAAGGTTTAAGGTTATAGTGGTAACCAAAAAGGAAATATCCCTGGAAAAGGCCTCTAAATTGAGATGTAATATCATTGTGCTCCCTGATGTTTATCTAACGAGAGATGGTTATCTAAAGTTTGGCTTTCTGGCAGGCATCTCCAAGGGGATATTATGTAAGGGTGATATCCTTGTGTGCGTTGGTGGACAGCTAGAAAAAGGCTATATGGATACCATAATGATCTTGAAGGTAGGGGGTGAATCCGAAATCCTCAGTTTTGCGGAAGACTTACCATTCCCCAAGAACATAAAGCATGACATATTCGAATCTCTTCTTACTCTGGTTATGGAGATGGCATATGAGGGGAGGGAGGGGAAGCCTATTGGAAGTACATTTGTCCTGGGTGACTATGAAAAGGTACTCCAATATTCCCACCAGTTGGTTTTCAATCCATTCCAAGGGCACCCCGAGAATGCTTTGCATATCAGTAAGCCCGAAGTTCGGGAAACCTTAAAGGAGTTTTCCTCTATTGATGGGGCCTTTATCGTAAGAGATGATGGCATAGTCTTAGCAGCCGGGCGCTATCTCAATGCTGCCCATCATGGGGAGCCCATGCCCCAGGGTCTGGGTGCCAGGCATTCATCTGCTGCGGCAATCACCGGGGTAACAGATTCAGTTGCCTTAGTCATCTCTGAATCGAGTGGAAGGGTAACTATATTTAGGGGCGGAAGTATTATTACAACTATTGAAAAGCCCACCGCTCTGACGCAAAAGCCAGCAGCGGTTACTCAACAAAAATAGGTATGTTAAAGCTGAATCAACTTAAAGGGGATCTAAAGGCTATTTTTGTTCACAGAGAGCCAAAGAGGATTAAAGACAGAGATGCTGACTATACTCAGGCCTGTGTCCTTTTGCCCTTATTTATCAGGGATGGACGATACTGGCTTCTTTTTACGAGGCGAACAGATACAGTAGAATATCATAAAGGCGAGATATCCTTCCCTGGTGGTGTAGTGGATGAGAATGATGACAGCCTGGAACGTACTGCCAAAAGGGAAACCTTTGAGGAAATAGGTGTCAGAGAAAAGGATATAGAGATCATGGGTCAGCTCGATGATATGACCACAATGATGTCTCGCTTCATTATTCATCCTTTTGTCGGGGTGATACCATTTCCCTACGCATTTAACATCAATAAGAGAGAGGTTGAACAGTTGATCGAAGTCCCCTTGCGGTTTTTGTTGGATCCCTCTCAACCACAACCCTTTTCCATTGATTATAGAGGGGACAGGTTTGAGACCCCTGCCTTTATCTATAGGGGTTCTGTTATCTGGGGGGCCACGGAAAGGATTTTGGAGAATTTTATCAATTTGATGAGGCCTAAAATACAGGGGTATTAGATTTTCCTGGGATTTGTAGCAATTTTCCTTTACTTTTCATTAGGGAATACCTATCCTCATAGAGGTACTCAGGCAAAGTCGGGACGTGGCTCAGTCTGGTAGAGCACAGCGTTCGGGACGCTGGGGTCGCTGGTTCAAATCCAGTCGTCCCGACCACGAGACTGCATCCATTGGTTCAGCCTTAATCAGGTTGAACCTTTTTTTTAGCCTCTTCCACAAGGACTATACTGTTGTCATAGCGGGTTCCTGTTGATTTACTCGTTGGGAAATAGAAAGATATACGTAATTTACCTCAGGTTACTCACATCTTTGCTTTATTGATTACTGGAACAGGCGTAGGCTTTGCCTCAGGGCTTTTAGGTGTCGGTGGATGCTTTGTTACCTTAACTCGTACTTTTTGATAGCCTCAGGGTCGAGCTCCAGTCCCAATCCCGGTGTATCCGGTACATCCATATAGCCATCCTTCACCTGGGGTGGTTCTTGATAGATCTGGTCATACCATGGCATATACTCTAGGATAAGACCGTTGGGAATGGCGGCTACGAGATGCACGGAGAAGTCGTGGAAGAGGTGGCTGGCTATCGGCAGGTTCCATGCCTCAGCCATGGTGGCTACCTTCATCCACTCGGTGATACCTCCAACGCGCTGTAGATCCACGATGAGAATGTCTGCTGCTCCCTCTTCGATGAGGCGGCGGAATTCATATTTGGTGCAGAAGGTTTCGCCGTCAGCTATTGGCACATCAAGGGCGTCTGCTACCTGAGCCAGCTGGGCTGGATCGTCGCTGGCCAGCGGATCTTCCAACCAGTAGACATTGTATTTCTCAATCTCACGGCCCATCTTGATGGTGTCAGTCACACTCCAGGCCCAGTTAACATCTATCATGATACCAACGTCATCCCCCACAGCTTGGCGGACCGCCTTTAGTCTCTCCAGTTCAACCTTGAATGGTTTATCTCCCATGTTCATCTTCACAACCTTGAAGCCTTGCTCCACCAGGGTTGCGGCATCCCTCTGTAGGTCATCAAGACTCCAGTTGCGAAAGAGCAGGTGGCTGGCATAGGCTGGTACCCGCTGCCGGAAACCACCAAGCAGGTGGGCTAGCGGCCTTCCCAGTGCCTTTGCCCTTAGCACCCAGAGAGCAGTATCAATGGCGGCAAGGGCATAAATGCCATAGCCGTGATGACCCATATGTCTTGTGGCGTTATAGAGTCTCTGCCAGGCCTCAGCCCAGTGGAAGACATCCTGCCCAATAATTATGTATTCCAGATCCTCAATGGAGGCCTTGAGAGATTTTACCTGGCGGTCGTTCCATGCGAAAGCCAAGCCAAAAGCCTCGAGGCCTTCGTCAGTGGTCAGTTGCACAATCACCGGGTTAATTCTTTCCCTTGGCTGTTGCCTTTGCCCGGTAAAGGGCCTCTCAAGTGGAACTGAGAGAGCCACAGTGTTTATCTTGTCTATTTTCATGTTTAATTCCCCTCTAAGCTGGTTCAGCAGCCTTCACCATGTTTCGTAGCCTTCCTACTCCCTCTACCTCCACCTCCACCACATCCCCTGGCTTCATCGGTGCAATTCCCTTTGGTGTTCCTGTAATAACTATATCCCCTGGATAAAGCGTCATGCATTGGCAAATGTGGTAGAGGATATGCTGAACGGTGAAGACGCAGTTACTCGTGTTGTCATGCTGCATCAGTTTGCCGTTCAAGTATGTCTTCACCTCCAGGTTGTTTGGATCAAGATTGGTGACCAGATAGGGCCCACAGGCGCTGAATGTATCGAATCCCTTGGCGAGGATGAGATCTCTAGTGTTTTTCATCACAATAGCCCGTTCTGTCACATCATTGAAGCAGGAACATCCGAGGATGTGATTCAACGCCTCATCCTCGGGCACATCTTTCATTTCGTCCTTGATCACCAATGCCAACTCGCCCTCGTAGTCAACGCGTTCAGCGCCCCGGGGGAAGATAATGGCATCTTCATGTCCAATAAGGGATGATGGGGGTTTTAAGAAGATATGTGGTTTTTCTGGAACCTCTGCCCCAATCTCCTCTATATGTTCTCGATAATTCATTCCGATGCAGACAATCTTTGTGGGGACCACTGGTGGAAGCAACTTCACATCGGACAATGCATACTGCATCCCTGTCTCCTCATAGGTGTCAAAAAGAGAGCCATGGAGAAGGATTATCTTCTCTTCTTTGACCATCCCTAAAGAGACAGTACCCTTGTGTTCAAAACGTGCAAACTTCATCTCGACCTCCTTGTTAAAAGAGTTAATTAGTCTCCATCCGAAAGACCATGATACCCTCCCCTGAGGGTACGGTTTGTGGGGGCATAAAATTTATTGGATACTAATGGCAAGGCATTTAAGGTTGGACTCAATTCTCCTCGTTCTGGGCCATCAATCGGTCAGCCATGCGGGAAGATTCTCCAATTTGGTCCCGGCATATTTGCAGGTATAGGCACATTTTTCGCATGTGCCTTTAAATCCCTTCAGGGTCGGCTCCCCCTTGATTGATTCGATGATCGAGATCGCCTTTCTCACCTTTGCTTCCTCCCCCTTCATCACCACGACCACCGCACCGGCCGATTCACCGACGCCACCTGATGCAATGTGCTTTGCCTCCACGTCGGCTAATATCTTCAGTGCCTCTATCTCCGTCACCACGATCCCATTTGGAATGCAGAACATGCCAAAATCAGCCCCCATTGTGTAGTCCATGGTTTTGGCACCTGCCCAGGCCGATGCCTCTTTGACCGAGACCACCAGCTTCTCCAGGCCCACAGCGAAAATATACTTCAGCCCCTGAGATGTTGCGGTGCCGTAGGTCGCCCCAATCGTTCCGCCATCGAAACCCGAGGTGATGACCCCAACATTTCCTTCAGGGTCTATTGCGTTTGCCCCCTTTACCAGCACGGTCTCGATATGAAAGTCCTCTAAAGCTTCGGGAAGGGTTTTTGAGGATCTCTCCCCCCTGTAAAGGATGATTGGGAAGGGCGTTCGCTTATCGGCATCAGTCACACACAGGAGCCTGTGGGTGTTGGTGCCTGCGGTGAATTTCTGAGGTTCAAGCTCTCTCATCCCAAGAAGCTCTTGCGCGATATAGCCATTGGTTGTCCCACCGTTGAGGATGATGTAGGCCTTCTGTTTCGCGATCTTGATCTCCTCCATCTGCACCACAGCCTTTGCGATCAGCCTCCTCGACTCCGCAGGTATCAGGGTGAATGCCGCTTTCATGTGAGTACCTCCGCTTTCATGTTGTGAAGATATGAGAACTGGTTTGTGCAGTAACAAAATATTTATGACGTAACTTACTTCCCTGTTTCTGAATTGTCAACCAAAACCTTTGAACCTTTATGCCTATTGACGCCAAAGGATATTTCATATAAACAGAACTCTGTGAACGGAGACACGAACATTTACCCGTGAGTTTAAGCCAAATGGGAAAAGGCCTTTTTCTTAAACGACCCCATGTCTGGGCATTTACAACCTACTTTGCCGAGGGCCTTCCCTATAGCATAGTAAGAGTCGTCTCTTCTGTTTTTTTTCGAGATATGAGGGTCAGCCTGGAGGCAATCGGCCTTACCTCCCTCTTTGGCATACCATGGGTTATTAAATTCCTGTGGGGTCCCCTCATAGACCAATATGGAACCAAGCGGAAATGGATCCTTATTATGCAATCTCTTCTGGTTCTGCTGTTTATGTTCGTGGCTGGTATGAGCTCCCTTCCCTCTGGGGTTAAGGTCATAGCGGGTCTCCTTTTTGTCGGTGCATTCTTGTCAGCTACCCATGACATTGCCATTGACGGCTACTACATGGAGGCGCTCGATAAGAGAGGGCAGGCAAAATTTGTAGGCTACCGGGTCATGGCCTACCGCCTGGCAATGATGGCAGGAACTGGCATTATAGTTACGATCGGGACAACGGTCAGCTGGTTTGCTGCTTTCTCTGCAGCAGGGGTCTTTCTTGGACTTCTCTTTGTCTACCATATGTTTCTCCTTCCCCGTGTTGAAAGGGAAACATTAAGGGTACAAGATCTCCTGAAGAGGGTACTCAGGATAAAGTTTATCATTGCTGCAATTGCCCTAGTCCTGATCTTGTGGGGGGTGAGATCCCCTTTTTGGGGCAGATTTATTGGCACACTATTGGGGGTGTTCCCTTTTTTGAAAATGATAAGCTTTGCAGGGTGGGTAGGTATCGGTCTTCTTATTCTGTTACTTGGACTGGCCGTGTGCAGAAACAGGATAAAGGGGCTATTGTTACGGGATAAGGGATCATTCTATTCAAGGGCCTTCTTTGAGTATATGGATAGGGATAAGATTGGGGTGGCCATAATCTTCATAATCCTCATGAGGACCGGGGAATCAACACTATCCTCCATGGTTGCACCATTCATGGTTGACCTGGGGATCAAGGTTCACTACGGCTGGCTTTCCGGCGGAGTTGGATTGCCTTTTTCAATTGTCGGGGCCATGGTCGGGGGGTTTATGATCTCAAAGTTCTCATTGAAAAAGATGATCTGGCCATTCCTCTTGGCCCAAAACCTAACCAATTTAATATACATGGCCATTGCCCTGAGCCTGGCAAAATACCTTGCCTTAAATACCGGTGCAGATGTGGTTACCTTTATAGGTTGTTTTAATCTCTTTTTGGTTGCCTGTGTACATGCCTTTGATCAATTTGCCGGCGGCCTGGGCACTGCTGTCCTTGTAACCTTTCTAATGAGAACATGCGTGGAGCGATTTAAGGCAGCGCATTTTGCTATTGGTACAGGCCTGATGAATGTGGGCGGGGTTCTGGTTGGTGTAGCCAGTGGTTTTTTAGCACAAAGGCTTGGCTACGGACCTTTCTTTGGGCTTACCTTTTTTCTCTCGATTCCTGGGATGTGTTTGATATTCTTCGTCCCCTTTTTAGATACGGACAGCATGGTAAAGAGAGTCTGAGTCTCTGATATTCTCAGCGGCGGACGATGTATACTTGACTCACGACCATCTTTTCCCTATACTCGCGATGTCCAAAAACAAGTTCTTATCATTGACGAGATCCCCAAAAAGCCTGGAACACGTCCATTGAACCTGAAGAGACTTCTTCCCCTTTATTTAGGTGCGGCCATCGGACCCCTGGGTGGCATTGGGATTGTCACCCTGATCCCCGTCTTTGCCAAGGGTTGGTCAGTTGAATTTGGCACGGCCTCTCTCACCATCACTTTTTACATGACCCCTTACATTTTCATCCAGATCTTCTCAGGATCGATTGCTCAGATATTTGATGTGCGTAAGACCCTTTTTTTCGGTTTTGCAATGTATGCCTTGGGAGGGCTCTTATGTAGTCTATCTCCGACCCTGTGGACCCTGCTCGGAAGCCGCGTCGTCCAGGGCGTGGGAGCGGCTTTTCTCACTCCCATCATCATGGCCATGATCGGTGAGCTTGTCCCGGAGCGACACGTTGGGAAGGCGATCGGGTTGTTGGGTGTGGCGTACACCGTTGGGGTAACACTCGGTCCGCTGATCTCTGGGTTGATAGAGATTCACTATGGGTGGCCTGGGTTCTTCTATTTCTTGTCGGCCCTTTCGTTGATAGCTGGTGTTCTCTACGGGATTTCGAGCGAGGTCACCCAGCGGGAAAAACACAGGCAGGCTGGAGTCCTGGGGATTCTTCCGATCTTGAAGAATGCCTTGGTTCAACCAGGTGTCCTTTATCTGAGCTTCTCCGCATTCAGTCTGTTCATTGCCTACATTGGAATCATGACCTTCACGACTGACCATCTGAAATCCAACCTCAACCTTCCGTCGGATCAAATCGGTGCGCTCCTCTCCATCACGGGTTTCTCCGGGATTATTGTCTCGCCCATTGCAGGATTTTTGGGGGATCGTCTGGGTAGGAGAAAGGTTTTTCTTGCGGGCACAGTGATCGCTCTCCTTTCTATAGCCCTGATGGCCTTCCTCACGTATTCCTATTCAATCTATCTCGTCTTTTTTCTCGTCCTTGGAACAGGAGCTGCCACCGCATGGACGTCCCTGAACACCATGGCCGTTCAGATCTCTCCGTCACTGCGCAAGCCTGTCACTTCGGTCTACAACGCCATCAAATTTTCGGGGTACGCCCTTTCCCCCGTGGTCCTATCAGTCATCTATGGCCCGTTTCAACTCAGGGCCGTTCAATTGGGATGCATGGGGGCCATCATGATATCTTCCTTCCTTGCCTTCAAGGTGGAGACACGATCAAAGGAAGGAGGGGGAAGAGACTTTTCATATTGATTGCCTGGATTGTAGGCTATTTAGTGCTCCCCGTAATAGATCTTTCAAAGGGATTTATAAAGTATCTCCTCATTTATCATCTTCTTGTCAAGTTTCTGCCCCAGAACATCTATTGGGACAGGAGAAAGGTACTTGCCGATAAATGGGTCATGCAGATATCTAGAGTGAGGTTGAAAAGGGGGGTAGGAAAAGAAAAGGCTTGACACCCTTTAATCTTTTGGTATACGGTATACCACATGTCTCCCAAGGATTTTTTAAAAAGTTTAGAGAGGAAGACCGTAACAGATGAGGTTGTGGCAACCCTCGAGCACGCCATACTTTCAGGTAAATTCAAGCCGAATGAGAGGCTGGTTGAAAGAGAAATCGCAGAGCGATTAGGGGTTAGCAGGGCTCCCATAAGAGAGGCACTAATCAGGCTAAAGGGGCTGGGTCTGGTTAGGGAACTAAGAAAAGGAGTAAATGTTATATCTGCAATATCAGAAAAGGAGATTGAAGAGCTGTATACAATCAAGGAATTGATAGAGTCATATTGTATTAGTGAGGGATGCCTGCGCGGAGATGAGGGATATAAAGAAAGGCTTGAAGCAATAGTTGGCGATATGGAAAAGGAAATGAAAAAAGATAATCTTAATAGATATCGAGAGCTCAATAATAGATTTCACGAGGAGATTGTAAAATCAACAAGAAACAGCAAGTTATTTGAAATATATCTAGATGTAGTGAGGCAAATTAGATGGTGTCAAAAATATACGCTGTTTTCCTTAAGAATTAAGGAATCCCTTAGTGAGCACAAGAAAATGATTAGATTATTTAAGACTAAGGACACCAAGAAGCTGAATACAGCTGTCAGTGAGCACAATAGACAAGCCTTAAGGCAATTGAAAATAAACCTGCAAGAGATTAAGTATAAATCCGGTGAGGAAGGGGAAAGGAGGACAAAATAATGACCCTGGAAGAGCTTCATGAAATGGGAACAGAGTTGGAAATGTGGTTACGCATGCGCGTTCATCCTATTGCCGTTAAGATGCTGAAGGGCAAGGAGGAAGTCCCTGAGGGTGCTATCATTCCTACCCGGGATTGGGGGCATAAATATGCCTTATGCCAAAGCTTTGCAAAGTCGCAACGGGACGGTTTGACCATTGCCATGTTCAAAGAAGACCTATGGTGTTTCGAGCCAGTGGAAGGCTTAGGTTTTGCAGAGCGTATCCCGTTTTTCTTGGAAGGTCATCATCGTTATCCAGATAGTGTGAGAGATCTTAAAGGAGCATCAGAATGGTGTAAGAATATGCCACATCTTGACTACGGTATCTACAAAGGAATCGTGTCGGCTCCCATCAATACTTGCAACTTCATGCCAGATGTCATTCTTATGCATGTAAATGGTATGATGACAAGCCAGCTTATAATCGTCAGAAACTGGATTGATGGAAAGGATCTCCATTGTCAACTTTCAGGCCACGCTGCCTGTGTGTATGCGGTAGTTCCCGCGTTACTAAAGAGGGAATGTACAGTTGCTATCCCCTGTAAGGGAGATCGTCGATTAGCCTTTGCCCAAGACGATGAAATCTTATTTACACTGATTCCGGAAATGCTTCCAGATTTCATCACTGGTACGAAATTCCTTCAAGAACAGAATTGGGGAATTCCGATGATTCAAGAATACAAAGAGGAATATGATTTAAAACCAGGATATGGAAAGGTTGGCGAGATGCTGGGTATGGACATGAAGCAATCGCCCCCCCGTAAACAAAAATACCAGAAGTACTGATATGTTCCAGTCCATAACGTGCAGATCATGATTTGATTGTGGGGGTTTGGTGCAATGGATGCAATAGTGCCTTTAGCCAAGCATCTTATCCAAAGGAACTTTGCAGATATCCCTGCGGAGGTCATCCAGGCCACCAAGAAGGGCATTCTGGATACTTTGGCTGGTATTCTTGCAGGCTCAAGCGCCCTGGGCTGCGCGGAGATAGTCAGGCAGGCAATTGACTGGGGGGGCAGGGAAGAAAGCACTATCATAAATTATAGACAGAAGGTTCCTGTCTTTCTGGCGGCTCTCGCGAATGGAACCATGGCAAGGGCTGTAGATTTTGATGACGTCTTTGAGTCCGGAACGCTCCATGCCAGCGCCTCGATTGTTCCCACTGCCTTCGCAGTGGCGGAAATGAAGGGGGGGATTGATGGAAGGCAATTCTTGAATGCCGTGGCCCTTGGTATCGATATGATTTGCAGAATGGCAAGGGCGAATAAGATCCCACCCGGGGTGAGCGGAATGAATGCAACCTTTCAATGTGCATACTTTGGCTGTGCCGGAGTGGCCGGGAAAATTATGGGATTAGATGAGGAGAAGATGATCCATGCCATGGGCCTTGCATACAGTCAAACATCGGGGAATTCTCAGAATCTTGTTGAGGGGACCCTGGCAACGCGTTTTTGTCAAGGGCTGGCAGCACAAGGGGGGGTTTATTCGGCTATCTTTTCCCATAAAGGTATTACTGCTGCTAAGGAGGTGTTGGAAGGGGAGTTTGGGTACTATCCTGTTTACCAAGGGGGTGAGTATGATAGAAAAAAGCTCCTGGATAGTTTGGGAGAAGATTTCGAAGGGGTAAATCTAACAACCAAGCGGTACCCGTGCTGTATGCATACCCACGCAGCCATCGAGGGAGTTCTAGAGATCGCAAGAGAATTCCATCTAGAAAGCACGGATGTTGAAAAGATCATCGTAAAGGTAAATCAACAGGGTTTTAATTTCGTATGCTCCCCTCTGGAAAAGAAGCGCACACCAAGGACAATACCGGAAGCCCAGTTTAGCCTTCCATATGTAGTTGCAACCGCGTTGGTGAAAGGGAGGGTGTTTTTTGAAGATTTTACCTCAGAGGAGATTAAGAATCCATATGTGCTCAGGATTGCCTCTAAGATTGATTGCATTGTCGATTCCGGACTCGAAAAAACTGCAGTGGAAGGCGTTACACCTGCTGTGGTAGAGGTAACAACAAAGAGAGGGGAGCGTCTTTCTAAACAGGTAAATGACCGCAGAGGATCACCAAAAAACCCCATGGACATGGATGAAATAGCAGATAAATTTCGGAGATGCACCAATTTTGCAAGACAACCGGTGCCAGAGCAGAACATTGAAAAGGTCATTGCCTTGGTGAAGAAAATGGAGGCGTTGGATGATGTGACCCAGATCCTTAAGCTGCTTTAGTGAGGTATTGACACTGATCGAGACGTTGAATCCGATAAGATGGTGAATTAATGAGAGGGGTAGAATCCACGAAGATTTAACCAAAACAGCAGAGTCAGGATCATGAAAATGCACCTTAAACTAGCCCAATGCTTGCCTTGACAACTGGGTACGGCCCAGTTACTATTCTTCTACAGAAAGGGGGGATGCAATAAGGTAAAGGGGTGTAAGGAGAAACTATAAACTCATTTATACAAGTAATAAGGAGGAGGAGAAAATGTTTAAGAAAGTGTTAATTATATCCGTGGCCTTAGTTTTTGCTGGCGTGATAGTAATGGGAGGTGTAACAAAGGCAGAGGCTAAGAAATATGTTATTGGTTTGAGCAACTTTAGTCTTGGAAACTCCTGGCGTGTTCAGATGATCGAAGAGGCAAAGTACGCTGCCTCTCAGAACAAAGATGTAGAAAAGTTTATCGTGACGCATTCAGAAGGTGATATCTCAAAACAGATTGCAGATGTTGAAGATCTAATCACCAAGAAGGTGGATGCAATTCTTATAACAGCTCAGTCACCAAAGGCCTTGGCTCCGGTATGTGAAAAGGCAATTGATGCTGGTATTGTTGTAGTTGGTTTTGTGTGCGAGGTACAGTCCGATAAGATTACATCCATTGTGAACATTGATCAGGTGGAGTTTGGCAGAGTTCAAGGAGAATGGCTTGCTAAGGTCCTGGACTATAAAGGGAAGATCATAGCCTTTAATGGAATAAAAGGTACCTCTGTTTCCCTCGAGCGGTTTCAAGGCGCAAAAAGTGAATTCGATAAGTATCCAGGTATCAAGATTGTAACAACGGTATGGGCTGATTGGGACTATGCAAAGGCAAAAAGGGCCATGGAATCATTGCTTGCAGCATATCCAGACATAGATGGAGTCTGGTCACAAGGTGGGGCAATGTCCGAGGCTGTAATAGAGGCATACCTTGAAAGGGGAAAGAGGCCGCCTCCTGTCACCGGTGAGGACGGAAACGGCTTCCTGAAGATATGGAAGAAAATAAGGGATTCAGGAAAATATCCTGGTTATGATTCTATAGCTACGAGTATGCCTACGTGGGCTAGCGCAAAGGCTATGGAAGTTGCACTGGATGCTCTTGCAGGTAAATCCGTTCCAAAAAGAGTACTTATTCCTATTCCAACAATTACTGCGGAAACACTCGATCAGTATGTGAAACCTGACCTTCCAGATAGCTACTGGTGCAATTCAATGCTTCCTGAGGATGTTGTGAAGAAGCTGTTTGCGAGATGATGTTTTAAAGATAGGAAAAGGGAAGGATTTTTCCTTCCCTTTTCAATATTGAGATAATTATGGAAAAGACTACTTCTACTGAAGTGCCATTGGCAGAGATGAAGGAAATAGTGAAATCCTTCCCTGGCACGTTAGCAGTTGATAAGGTGGATTTCGTGTGCAATAAGGGGGAGATTAAGGGCCTTGTGGGTGAAAATGGGGCTGGGAAAAGTACCTTGATTAAGGTATTGGCAGGTATTTATCCGCCCGATAGCGGGACAATCTTTAGGAAGGGTGTAAAAAAGCGATATCGAAATTATTCGGAGGCAAGAAAGGACGGAATAGGAGTTGTATATCAAAATCTATCTCTTTTGACTGAATTGTCCGTTGCTGAAAATATCTATATGGGAATCTGGCTGAAAAATAGGAGCGGCTCTATTAATTGGTATGAGATAAGAAAGAGAAGTAAAAAAATCTTGGATGAAATTGGAGTTGATATTGATCCAAACGAACTCGTTAGTACTCTTCCCATGGCTCTCAGGCAAATGGTGGAAATAGCAAAGGTATTAGCTCAAAACCCGGAAATAATAATTTTCGATGAACCTACCGCGCCTCTTTCCAAGGAGGAAGTTGTTGAGTTGTTTAAGATGTTAGCAGATCTAAAAGACCAGGGCAAGGGGATTATCTTTATTTCACATCGGTTGGAAGAGGTATTGGAGATAGCTGATATCATTACAGTTATGAAGGATGGACAGGAGGTTATTACTGAGAAAACCTCCTTTTTTAATGAAGATAGGTTAATATCTTCTATGGTTGGAAGAGAATTTTCCGAGATATTTCCTGCGAAATCCAAGGAAGTCAAAGAAGAAGAGATTTTTTCCTTTGAAGGTGTCGTTAAGACCTCAAACAAGAAAGTGGCATTTTCTTTATCAAAAGGCGAGGTCTTAGGAGTAGGTGGACTACAGGGTCAGGGACAAATAGATCTTCTTGAGTCTATGTTTGGTCTAGGTGGTTGTGAAGACTTAAGGATTAAGATTCTCGGTAAAGACGTAAGAGTAAGAGACCCTTTTCATGCTATGAATTCGGGAATTTCCCTGATCCCTGAAAATAGAAACGAAGAGGGGCTGTTTTTGATCTTATCAGTTGGTGAAAATCTGGTAGCATCGACAATTGATAAAAGACAAACCCTCGGTGTAATCCAGAAAGGGAAGGAAAATGGTGTTGTTGAAGATATCGTTGAAAGACTTTCTATTAGAATCAAATCAATAAATCAAGAGGCAGAATCATTAAGTGGTGGAAATCTGCAGAAGCTTGTACTGGGTAAGTGGTTAATCTCTGATCCAAGAGTTATCATAATGCTGGAGCCAACCAAGGGGGTGGATGTTGCCACGAAACAACAGATCTATAGACTTATCCGGGAACTCGCTGACAATAATGTTGCCGTCATCGTTTATACCAGTGATATGCTGGAGCTTATTGGTGTCTGTGATAGGGTTTTAATTATGAACCATGGTTTCTTAACGGCTATCTTGAAAGGAGACGATATCACTGAAGAGAACATTATGAAGGCCTCGGTGAGAGGCATTGATATGTTAGAGGCAGGAGTACAGTAATGATCGAAAGACAGCGAGACCTGCGCCTGTATATTCCTGTTTATTCAATCTTCATTGCTATCTATGTTTTTGCAGGTATTCTTGAACCAACTTTCTTCACCTGGAAGAACAATGCAAATCTTTTTACAAGAATTACACCCCTGATCTTAGCTGGAATGGCTCAGAGCTTTGTTTTACTGAGTGGTGGTATTGACCTTTCTATTGGGGCAATTATCGGGTTAAGCAGCGCCATAGCAGTTAGTCTCCCTTTTGTTGATACACCGTTAAATGTAGTTATGTGGGTTCTTATCCCTCCACTATTAGGTCTTTCTTTGGGTTTAATAAATGGTGTTATCATTGCTAAGGGCGGATTTAACCCTTTGGTTGTAACCCTTGCTACAGGAGCTATATGGACGGGTGTCACCCTATTTATTATGCCTGTTCCTGGAGGAAGTGTTTCTTTATCAATTGCAAGAACAATTCCAGGAACCATTTTTAAAGTGATTCCAACACCCTTAGTCATTTTTTTGGTATTTGTTTTTATTTGTCATTTCATTCTAAGAAGAACGGAGTTTGGCAGATCCATTTACGCCATAGGAGGTAATGAATCTATTGCCTATGAATCTGGTATTCCTTGCACTAGAGTGAAGATATTAGTATATGGCATGAGCGGTTTACTTGCAGCGTTTGCTGGAATGTTTCTTTCTGCATGGATGTTTTGTGCAGATGCACTGATTGGGGATCCGTATATCCTCAACTCAATAGCCGTTGCCGTTATTGCAGGGACAGCACTTGAAGGTGGAAGAGGTGGGGTTGCAGGTATAATTGGAGGAGCATATATTTTCCTTCTAATAAGCAATATCCTTAACCTCCTGGCTATTTCAAGTTTTTATCAGTTTATCGCCAGGGGATTGGTACTGATATTAGCCCTTTCTCTTACATCCTCTGGAGCAACCCTTGATATTCGGGGTATTTTGGTAAGATATTTCCTTCCAAGACGTAGTAGTATGAGCGAGATTGGCAAGTAAAATGGCTAATGATGTCAAGAGTTTTCGAGTTGCCTCCTTTTTCCTACAACAAAGACTGATAATAATACTATTCTTGCTAATAGTTTCAATGTTTGTAGCTGGTGAGTTTGTTTCCAAGGGGTTTCTAACATCATATGGACATATCTGTTCCGTACTGAGGTCAGCATCCTTTCTCGGAATTGTCTCTATTGGCCAGACCATAGTCATCTTAACTGGTGGGTTTGACCTTTCAGTCGGCCCCCTTGTTACTATGGGGAACGTCTTTACCTGCATGCTTATTAAAGGCATAGACTCTAATACCCCATGGGCACTTGCGATTATTATCTTCTTGGGTGCCATGTTTGGTTTTTTTAATGGACTGGGTGTTGCCTATCTTAAGGTACCATCCCTTGTTATGACCTTAGCTATTGGAACTCTTGTAACGGGAATTACCTTACTTTTGAGCCGTGGCGCGCCAACAGGTCTGGCTTCCCCTATTTTGCGATATGTAGGTGTTGGATCTCTATTAGGCCTTTTCCCTGTGATTATATTAATCTGGATAATGTTGAGTGCCTTTTTCGTCTTCTTGCTTCGATCAACAACATTTGGAAGGAAGATTTACTATATTGGGGCAAATGAGAAGGCAGCTTTTTTGTCAGGTGTAAAGGTAAATTTCGTTAAGATTCTAGCATTTACTATAAGCGGGGCAGGCGCTGCTTCAACGGGTGCCTTAATGGCAGGTTATACACACGATGCCTTTTTTGGTATAGGAGATAACTACATTCTCTGGTCAATTGCAGCTGTCGTGATTGGTGGAACCTCCCTGGCAGGTGGCAAAGGGGGATATGTTGGTACCATTGCAGGTGCTATAATCCTTGTACTTCTTGAGAGTCTATTAACCGTCATGAGGATGCCAGAGGCAGGAAGAAGAATAGCAAACGGATTAATAATCTTGATCCTCATAAGTATCTATTTCATGGGTGAACGCCGAAGAACGTAAAGATAGTGGTTTGACCCCAAAACATATACTGCTGGTAATAGCCAAAATCCTCTAACATGACTACCATGTAATCTTCAATTTTCAGGAAGTTCAGCAAGAGTTATGTTGTGACGCCTGCTTCCTCCTATACTACCTCATCAATAAAGTTGCTTTTTATCAATTCAATTTCAATGACTATTACAGCAGGGGCCCTCTTGGATGTGCGCGAGCTTTGAGGAGCTCGCTTATGGATGCAGAGAATACGCTCGTCCAAAAAGTGAAAGAAATCAGCAGCGCTTTTCCTGGTGAAAGGCTCTTGGTGGGTATATCATGCTGAAGGGGCCCCCTTCCAAGAGGTGGCCCCTTTTCCGAGTATTCCGTCTATTTTATGCCAAATAGTTTCTTCAATTCTTTATCCGTCAACGAGGTATTGGCCCAGACGAAGTCAGGCATGTCGGGACGGATAAACTTGTCCACAGTCTCCCAGTTGATGTGTGGACACGGATGGATGATGGTTCTCTTGACCGTCATGCCTTTGAGGATGTTGACAAGATTTTGCACGGCTATGCGGCCCATCCAGGTAGGCTTACAAGGGGCAATCGTATCGAATCCCTTGGCCTTGTACTTTTTCCACGCCTTAAACAGGCCGTTGTAGTCCTCCCCGGCTATGGGGATTAAGGGTCTGCCCCTCTCGATGAGTACATCAAGGATAGAAAGGGACATCTGTCCCCCGCAGGCCCAGGCGCCATCGATCTTGGGATTGGCAGACACCAAAGTCTCTGCCTGTGCCTTTCCCTTGGCATAGTCCCAGGCAGCGGATGCCTTGCCAACGACCTTAATCCCGGGATATTTATCGAGGACCCACTTGGCTCCTCTGACCCAGCGGTCTATGTTGACGCTGTGTCCGGGAACGCCCTCTAGGACAATGATGTTTCCTTTCCCATTCATCTTTTCCGCAAGCCACTTGCCGCCTACCCGTCCGTAGTCCACATCGTCAATCTTTTCGTAATGGGCATACTTTTTCCCGTAATAAGTACAAACGGCGATGACAACAGGCACCTTGCCCTGGTCATAGATACGATCCAGGATAGGAATCTGCGCGGTAGCGGATGCCGGGCAAACGAGAAGGCCATCCACTCCCTTGGCCAGCAAGTCCTCGATGTCTGAGATCTGCTTGGCCGAATCGTTCTGGGCGACTACATAGGTGTAGTCGGAGATGACCCCGGCCTTCTTATACATCTCCAGTTCAAGTTTCGTTTCGTATTCCCACTGACTGGTCCAGTCGATCCCGCTCATATGGAGGGAAACACCGATCTTATACGGTGGTGGTTTCTTCCATTGGCCAAATTGCGTGAACTCCGGCAGGTCCTCGGCAATAGCAATGCCCGATATACCAACCAGAAACAACAACGCCACAGCCAGGCAAATGCCCTTAATCAGTCTATTATACAACATCTTACATACCTCCTCTGTTTATAGTTTTCTTGAAAAAATAGTCTCTCATTGCTATTCTTCATTCCGGAGCCTTAATCACCTCCTTTCCTTCCTGATGACGTCCTGATTCAGGGTGGCTATACGGATAGTAGCCTTTAGCCGCCGCTGAAGATCTGTGAGGGGTGTTGGGACCCCCACAATGTCATCTGTTATCGTCTTCTTAATTAGACCTTTAAAAAACTCTTGACAAATTTCGGTATACGGTATACCAAGTGATAAAAGGTGTCAAGCATTTCTTTTGGCAATTTTTATAGAAAACTCTTGACAAATTTCGGTATACGGTATACCAAAAAGCAAAAGGTGTCAAGCATTTCTTTTGGCAATTTTTAGATTTCTCGTTTCCAGTTAGGGGACCTATTGGGAGCAAAGTAACGTGGGCAGCGAAGAGGCCATATCTGTCAACAGGGCTCAGTCAGAGATCCTATGTATGGAGGGTATCTCTAAGGTCTTCCCCGGGGTTCAGGCCTTGAAGGATGTCACATTCTCCTGCCTCCAGGGGGAGTCACACGCCCTAGTGGGTGAGAACGGGGCGGGAAAGTCAACGCTGATAAAGATTCTCAGTGGGGTTTTTCCGCCAAATGAAGGGCAGATCAGGATAGCTGGTAGGGTGCAAGGCTTCCGAGGGCCTCAAGATGCACAGGAAATTGGCATCCGGGTAGTCCCCCAAGAGTTCAGTCTCGTGCCATATCTTTCCGTGGCCGAAAACCTGTTTCTGGGGATGGAGAGGCTTTACACCGGACATCGACTGTGGTTTCAGGCCAAGACTCTGTATCAGCGAGCAAGGGAGATGTTGGAGGGATTGGGCTTGCCCTTCAATCCCCGGATGCCCGTCTACAGGCTCAGTGTGGCCCAACAGAAGTGGTTGGAGATCGCCAAGGCCCTGGTTGCGGTACCAGAGATACTTGTGCTGGATGAGCCCACTGCCCCTCTTTCCGATCAGGAGGTCGAGCACCTCTTTGCCATGATCAAGGACTTAAAAAAACAGGGTACGACACTGATCTACATCTCGCATCGGCTTGACGAGATTTTCCAGATCGCAGACCGGGTCACCGTACTAAAGGACGGCGAGAAGGTGGGAACACGATCGGTACATGAGGTGACAAGGGATGAGGTAATCCGGATGATGATTGGGCGCCGGTTGGGTGAATTGTTTCCCCCCAAGCCGGAGAAGATCAGGAAGACCAAGGCCTTGGAGATCCGTGACTTCTCTGCGGGTGATATGGTGCGGGATGTGAGCCTGGATCTATTTCAAGGAGAGATTCTCGGAATTGGTGGGCTCCAGGGCAACGGCCAGGATGAACTCCTAAAGGCTCTATTCGGGACGATTCGGTGGGATCATGGGGAGGTTCGTTTAGCTGGCAAAAAAATCAAGATCCGATCCCCTCGCCACGCCGTGCGACATGAAATAGCCCTGGTGACGGACAAAAAGGAGGTGGAAGGACTGTGCATGGTCCTGCCAATCCGGCACAACATGTCTCTGCCCACGCTTCACCAAAGACAACGCGCGGGCCTGATCCAGCTGCAAAAGGAGACAGCTGTCCTAGAGGGGATGGCGCATGATCTTGCCGTGCATTCGACCTCCCTGAGCAGAGCGGTCGGTCAGCTCAGCGGAGGCAACAAACAAAAGGTCATCGTAGGCAAATGGTTGATTGCAGATCCCAAGGTCATCATGTTCGTCGATCCTACTATGGGAATCGATGTGGCGACCAAACAGCAGCTTTACCTGCTCCTCCGCAACCTTGCCGATGAGCAGGGAAAGGGCATTATCCTCGTTTTGAGTGAGATGATGGAGCTACTGGGGCTGTGCGATCGTATCGCTGTTATGCGGGAGGGTCGTGTTGTGACAGTAATCGAAGGTGAAAAGGCCACAGAAGAAAACATCATGCGTGCCGCCATGGGGCTGTATGGTGAGGCTGGGAGCTGATTGGATGAAACGTCTTACGTCTTTGTTGGATTTTAGCAATCCTATTATCATTTTGTATCTGGTTATGGCGGCGCTATTCATCGTGCTCATTGTGGTCGTGCCCACTTTTCACACGATGCAGAACTTCAATAATCTATTGTTGAGAAACGTCCCTCTACTGTGCGTCTGCCTGGGGCAAATGATCGTTCTGCTTGCCGCTGGTATTGACCTGACGGTAGGCCCTGTTTTGGCACTGGCTACTGCCATTGCATCCGAGTTAATGGGTCACGGTATCGCCTTTGGCATCGTGGTGGTCCTGATGGCTGGGGTTCTGGTTGGAGTGATCAATGGCCTGGGTGTCACCAAGGCGAAAATTAATCCGTTCGTGATGACTATGGCCATGGGGGCTATCGTCAGCGGGGTGACCCTGTACATTCGACCCCGCGCAGGAGGATATATCCCAAAAAGTTTTGCACACACTGTCCTGGCCCATTGGGGGCAGGTGCCTGTCGTGCCTCTGGTCATTATTATCTCGGTCATCATCGCTGGTTATATTTTGCTCTACAATACCACATATGGACGACATCTTTACGCTACAGGGGGGAATGAAGAGGCAGCAAGGCTGGCTGGAATCAAAACGGATGTCACTACCATCCTGGCATACGTTATCTCTACGGTCCTGGCCTCTGTAGCCGGGCTTTATATGTGCGCCCGTATCGAATCCGGTGATCCGTTCATTGGAGATCCGTTTGTTCTGGATTCTATTGGTGCCGTTGTCATAGGCGGGACCGCGCTCACGGGTGGTCGAGGGACGCTCTGGGGTACACTGTTTGGGGTGATCGTCTTTGGCATGCTGGGAAATGTCTTTAATTTCCTTGGCCTTAGTATAAATTGGCAGTATGTCCTGAGAGGGCTTATCGTGATTGGCGTGGTGGGAGGCGCATCTGCATGGGGGAAGTCATGAGTCGGGAAAGGCCACTCCAGATTGGTTTCCTTTTGGGCAATAAGGTCTTTATAGTCTATCTGGCCCTGGGTGTATTACTTCTGGTTGCAGCTTTGGTGAAGCCGTTTTCCGTGGGCCTTGAAAACCTCTCCAGCGTGCTCCGATGGTCCTCATTCCTGGGACTGGTGGCCATAGGACAGACAGTGGTGATGATCGCGGGTGGCATTGATATCTCAGTGGGTATGATCGTCTATCTCACCTACAATTTGGGGGCCCGTATGATGGGAGGGAGTGACGCCCAGATTCTACCCACTGTGCTCTTCTGTCTCTTTCTTGGGGGGACGATTGGTTTGGTGAATGGCGTGGGGGTTGCCCTGGCCCGCATCCCGCACATTGTCATGACCCTGGGCACGTATACGGCCATCTACGGGGCTGTGTGGGTATACACCGGGGGGGTAACTGGTGGACTGGTGTCCCCGGCATTCAAGGCCTTTGGCAAGCTCCTCATATGGAAGTATGTGCCGGTCTCTACCATCCTCTGGCTGGCTGTCTGCCTGCTGTTCAGCTTTGTTATGCGACGGACGACCTTTGGCCGTAAGATCTATGCCGTAGGTAGTAACATCACGGCTGTGCGGTTTTCCGGTATCAACGTAAACCTGCCGCTTATCTTGTCCTATGTTATTTCTGGCGTGTTGGCCGCTGCCGCTGGCCTTCTCTTTCTTGGCTACCTGGGGATGGCAAACATGTTTTTTGTAGATATGTATACCATGGGGTCTATAGCGGCGGCCGTTATCGGAGGTACTGCCTTTTTTTCGGGTATAGGTACGATTGCAGGGACCATCGCCGGGACGATTATCATGCGTTTCATCTTCAACCTGTTGGTCATGTTTCGGGTGGCGGATGCGGGCCGTATGATCGCGGAGGGCTTGATCATCTTGGTTATCATGGCCTTCTATAACCTGAGTGGGCGTGAGTAGCGTGAATGGCAGACCTTGGGAGTAGGTTATTGAGTCTGGTTAAGTGAAAAGCAGGTTGAACAAGCGTCATTTCGGTATTACCCACAAGATGGTGGTGCGCCCGTGGTATCATGGCAAAGACTGGTAGGGTTACTCTAAGATACAAAAAGGAGGAGACACATATGGAGAAATGGAGAGAATTAGGTGAGGAACTTGATCGACTGCTGAAGCTAAGAACGCCTCCCCTGGCCGTGAAGTTGCTTGCTCGAGCAGAGGATGCACCCGAGGGCACAACTCCAGCGGGCTTTCCATGTGCTGTTTGTCAGGCAACGGGCATAGCCCGGTACTACAACAGGCCCGTTTTGATCACCAAAGATGATTGCTGGGCCTGTCAAGTAGGGGGAAGAGCACTTGGGTTTTTTGATCTCGAGGAGGACATGAAGACAGGCGAACGGAACCGAGGCTTCTGGGGAGGAGATGCCAAGGCCGTTGCGAAATTGACAGAAGGGGATGCTATTGACGTAGGCACTTTTTCTGCCGCGGTAATCGCGCCCCTGGCTCAGATGTCATTAGAGCCAGATTTAATACTGGCCTATGGTACGCCGGATCAGATGCTGAGTCTGGTCTATGGAACCATATGGCTGGGCGGAGACAGGGTAAGGCTGATTACCAACGGACACGGCAGCACCTGCCGCGAATGTATGGCCGCCCCATATCTGCATAATGAACTGCGGCTGGCTATCACGGATATCGGAGAGAGGAAGTTTTCCCTGGCCTATGACTACGAGATGGTGGCAGGATTGCCCTATGGCAAGTTTGCCCAGTTGATCGATGGTCTTAGAGGGGCCCTGACTGAGGGCATTTACGGGCGTCCAATAGCTCCGTGGGGATTGCAGCCTTGGCCGGAACCCGCCTTACGCAGAACTGGATTGAAGGCTCGACTTGAAAAATAGGTCTTACACACTCCTCCCTATTCATGAAATGGATGTCATTTTTTTCTTTTTGCCTAGATTACGCTATTGATTTTGCACCCTTGTATCGATAAAGGTATCGCACTTCTTAACACCAGGATTGGGGGGTATAGAAGATGTTACCACAGATGACATGGGGAAATTGGCTTTTCTGGGGGATCTTGGCATTTGTCGGCATTATTTTCTTGTGGCTCGGGCTCCTGGAGCAATTTCTTCCCCTCTGGCTGGGGGCAGTAATCGGATGTATTGTCTTCCTTGTCTTATTT
>Ga0209636_10000769_pt1 | contig 31810 bp, 22 predicted proteins | sample DeeMarSWOR152_54_FD_187464 | JGI IMG/M metagenome (GOLD analysis project Ga0209636, IMG submission 187464) | Marine sediment microbial communities from White Oak River estuary, North Carolina - WOR-1-52-54 (SPAdes) (version 2) | ecosystem: Environmental > Aquatic > Marine > Intertidal zone >...
ATCATGTCAACTCATTGTCCAGAGCAACACGAAAACGCCTACGGCCCAGCAGTAATACGCGAAATCCGCGAATCTCCTCACTCGCAGCACGAGCAGAACCAGCTTTATCGCAGCAAAACCGGAGATGAAGGCAGCCAGAAAGCCGGCGCTGTACCCAAGCACCTGGACGTCCTGTGCACCCTCGAGCAGGTGTCCCATCTCCAGGACGGCTGCTCCAAGGATGGCGGGAACTGCAACGAGAAAGCAGAACTCCGCTGATTTCTCTCTCCCGAGACCGAGGACGAGTGCCGTTGATATGGTGGCACCTGACCGGGAAACGCCTGGCAGCAGAGCAGCGGCCTGGGCAACTCCGATCAGCAGCGCGTCCAGGACTCGGAGTTCCCTGTCCGTTCCGCGTGCGAATCTGGTCGCAAACACATAGAACCCCGTGAGAAGCAGAGCTATGCCTACGACGTCAGGTCTCTCGAACATCTGCTCAACCTTCTGTCTCAGGGTAAGCCCCACAACCGCTGATGGAAGGTTGGCCAGCAGGATGAGATAGAGGAGATTGAGGTTCTCTTTCGCGGCTGGAGCTCGAGGGCGAAGGATGGCTCGGGTGATGGAGGCGACTCTCGCTCTGAACACGTAAAGTATTGCGAGCAGGGTGGCGACATGGACAAACACCTCAAAAGAAATACCAGGATAGCGTACGTTGAGAAGTGACTTGAGGATCACGAGGTGCCCGGAACTGGAGATGGGGAGAAACTCGGTTACCCCCTGCAGTAACCCGAGAAGTATGGATTTCCAGACAATCATCGCGAGTTCACTTCGCGTACAGGGTCGGTAAGTATCTGGCAGCGATTAACCGATAGGCAGGACGGTTCATCCTCACGTAACTCTCGGAATGGTGTACTAATGGGAGATCTCCGTCGTCAAAGGATGATTCGAACGCCTTCATCTGGTCCATTTCGATGGGTAGATGAAGACTCACTGTCAGTCCCTTCAATTCGTGCCAGTAGTGAAGGAAGCGATCTGTGGTCCCATGCACCTGCTGACGCGTGAGGAGGAGTGCTTCGAACAGCTGGTCCGGATCTCCGCCTGAAGCCTTAAAGGGTCTCAGATTGAGTCTATGGATCACTCCCTCCGGATCAATGAGCTCAGAAAATGGTTCAGCGGGAAGTGCATCCGCGAGGGTCTCGAATTCGTTGTGCAAGAGTCTGCAGGCCTTTGTTTCGTCGGCGAGCAGGTGCTCGACGCCAAACACCGCCTGGTAGATGAGCTTATAGAAGTCCTGAAGGGTGAAGCCACGGTGTAACCGGAGCTGCTCAAGAATGATCGACTCAAGAGAAGATGGCATGTTCATTCGATTGCTGAGCATAGACGCGCGAACCTGTTGTGTGGACCTCAAATGCCCTTCCGGATCGCGCGTGTCTCACCACGTTTCTCTGCAACTCATTGACATTATCTCAAATCGAGGTGAGTGTCAAGTAAGCGCAGAGAGATAGGTTGAGTTCTGACGGTTGCATACAAAATTTGGCAGTGATTGCGTGTACAAGACCAAGGGGTTTTTCTAAAGGAGGCTTCAACGGCCACTCGGCCTACCAGCGCCGGTCTGACTCACTCTAAAACAGAGCGCAATATCGCTTGATTCTCACAATCGATGTGAAGTTTTGAAGCCGACGGAAGAAATGCCCCCGGGTCATCTACGCAATCACTGCCAGAACTGAAATACATCCAGTTCTGACCCCCCCCCTTGACAAAGATTTTGCATTTGTTATATTAATTATGAACCAATTGCTCTTTGATAATATAGCGTGCACTTCCCCGTTCAATTGACCTTTCTTTTTCAAGGAGGGTTTGATCCTGGCTCCGGACTAACGCTGGCGGCGTGTCTTAGACATGCAAGCCGAACGGGTCAGTGAGCTTCAAAGTCGGGGAGCTTGCTTTCTGGCTTTGTGCTTACTGACTAGTGGCGAAAGGGTGAGTAACACGTGAGAATCTACCGCTGGGAAGGGGATAATTCAGAGAAATCTGAAACAATACCCTATGATGTCTCGGTGCTTGCATCGAGATCAAAGGTGACTTCGGTTATGCCCAACGATGAGCTCGCGTTCTATCAGCTTGTTGGTGAGGTAATGGCTCACCAAGGCTAAGACGGATAGCCGACCTGAGAGGGTGAACGGCCACACTGGCACTGAGATACGGGCCAGACTCCTACGGGAGGCAGCAGTCTAGAAATTTGCGCAATGGGTGAAAGCCTGACGCAGCGACGCCGCGTGGGGGATGAAGGCCTTCGGGTTGTAAACCCCTGTCAGGGAGGACGATGTCCCGAGCAATCGGGATGACGGTACTCCCAGAGGAAGCTCCGGCTAACTCCGTGCCAGCAGCCGCGGTAAGACGGAGGGAGCAAGCGTTGTCCAAAATTACTGGGCGTAAAGGGGATGTAGGTGTCTCGGTAAGTTGGATGTGAAAGCCCTCTGCTCAACGGAGGAATTGCATTCAAAACTGTCGAGATTGAGCACGGGAGAGGAGAGCGGAACTCTCAGTGTAGCGGTGGAATGCGTTGATATTGAGAGGAACACCGATTGCGAAGGCAGCTCTCTGGACCGTTGCTGACACTGAGGTCCGAAAGCTGAGGGAGCAAACAGGATTAGATACCCTGGTAGTCTCAGCTGTAAACGATGGACACTAGGTGTGGGGCTTTGGCTCCGTGCCACAGTTAACACATTAAGTGTCCCGCCTGGGGAGTACGCTCGCAAGGGTGAAACTCAAAGGAATTGACGGGGCCCCGCACAAGCGGTGGAGGATGTGGTTCAATTCGATGCAACGCGAAGAACCTTACCTGGGCTTGACATGTTGGTAGTAGTGACCTGAAAGGGAAGCGAGCCCGATTTATCGGGAAGCCAACACAGGTGCTGCATGGCTGTCGTCAGCTCGTGCCGTGAGGTGTTGGGTTAAGTCCCGCAACGAGCGCAACCCCTTTCCTTAGTTGCCATCAGGTCATGCTGGGAACTCTAAGGAGACTGCCGCAGAAAATGCGGAGGAAGGTGGGGACGACGTCAAGTCATCATGGCCCTTACGTCCAGGGCTACACACGTCCTACAATGGGCAGTACAGCGGGTCGCAACACCGCGAGGTGAAGCTAATCCCTGAAAGCTGTCCTCAGTTCGGATTGCAGTCTGCAATTTGGCTGCATGAAGGCGGAATCGCTAGTAATCGCGGATCAGAATGCCGCGGTGAATACGTTCTCGGGGCTTGTACACACCGCCTGTCACGTCATGGAAGCCGGTAATACCCTAAACCACTGACCCAACCCCTTATGGGGAGGGAGGTGTCCAAGGTAGGATCGGTGACTGGGACGAAGTCATAACAAGGTAGCCGTACGGGAACGTGCGGCTGGATCACCTCCTTTCAAAGAGATATTTGTGACACAATCCCGGGGGGAGTGCACGCTCGTTTTTTTGGAATAAGTCTGGCGGGGAGGAACTCTCCCCGCTTATCTGTATTCATTCTCATTTCATCATTCCAGATCCGAAGAGACTGAGAAGATCTCTCCTCTCCGGTTTTCTCTCAATGTTGTAGTGAGCGTCCGTGAACGGACGATAGTCGTAAGATAGGCGTCGCGCACGGTTCGGGTGCGGCTACATCCCGCGCGGATATGGTGTCAGGTGTATCAGCGGGTGGCGAAGTCGAATATGTCGCCCAGCGTGCTACTTGGGACTTTGTAGATCTCCGTATACTTACATCTCGCACATGTTACGGTCGTAAATCGTCTGGTCTGTACGTCGAAGATCTTGGTCCAGAATCCTCCTGGCGCACGGAATTCACCCAATTCATACTGAGTGTTGGAACACTTAGGACATTTGTAGTTCAGTTGCTCCATGCCAAACCTCCACAATCTCTCAATTGGACACGATGCAGCTGCGTGACCCGTCGCATCTGCGGCTCATTCCAGCACGGCAGAAACTTTCTTCTGAGTCATGAAAGGATACCATACTGACCCTGGGAGTCAAGCCACGCGGGGGGGGTATGGCTGGATAGCAGACAACAACTGAAAGCCAGGATTCCACGTTTGTGCGCACAACATCATCCCGGGATTCGGTCTTGACGGTGCTCATGGGGCACGAGAAGCTGAATAGTTGGTTGACAGAGAAGGACGCGAATGGATAATGTAAAAAAGGGAGGTGAGACTATGGACATGAGAACCGGGGATATGGCTGGTAGGATCTGGGAAGCGTTGAGTAGAAGAGGCGTACTCAGTCTGTCGGAGCTGGTAGAGGAGGAGAAAGAAGATGCCAAGGTGTTGCTCATGGCTCTCGGCTGGCTGCTGCGCGAAAACAAAATCATCATAGAAGAGAAAGAAGACGGATGGAACATCTCATTGAAATGAAGGGCTGAGGAGGAGCCTCCTCGGGAGATGGGGGGAGCTGTGAAGAAAAATATCGATAGGGGCTTTGAGGGTACCCGACCTGGAGTGCCAGGAATGAAGAGAAAGACCTTGAGCACAATTGCCACGATACTTCTTCTTACCGTCTCGTGTGAGCGAGCGTCAGAAGAACGGGAGCCGAGTGCGGTCGAACGCAGCGGTAGTCCTGTGTTGAGCGCGGGAGACGTGGAGACTGACGTACGTCTGCCGCTCATTCCTCATGACACTCCGCCGAGCATACTCGAATACGCGCAACCTGAATATCCCCAGGACGCGAGAAAGGCAGGGATAGAGGGTGTAGTACTTCTGCATCTCTTCGTCGATGAGCAAGGCAAGGTGACGATTGCGCATGTCGTGAAGTCGGTTGAACCCTCTCTTGATGAAGCAGCGCTTGAAGCAGCACGGAGAACATCGTTTCGTCCAGCCCTGAAGGGCGATGAGCCTGTTGGAGTCTGGGTCGCCTATCCCGCTGAATTCCGACTGAAGCCAAAAGATCCATAAACTCGACCAGGGGAGTTGCGCAACCCGGGCCTCTGAGCCTCCGGAAAACGGGGCTCATGTGGGGCCCATATCTTGGATTTTCCATCCGACACTCAGTCGTCTGCGCGGAGCAATACAATGACACATGTGTCGAGGAAGTGACTGTGACCAATCGAGGAATCATCGGTACTCCTGATGAGGACCCTCTAAGGGTGTAGGGAAGAAGAGGCAGAGGGGAACGGTTGCCCGTTCCCCTCTGTAAGGAGGGTAGTGTTAGGGTGGCGCCTATTTTCGTATCTACCTATCCGCCCAGAGTTCGTGGGGGGGCAGGTATAGGCATTTCTTCCCGAGTTGTAGCACCATAGACTACATTGGTAATAGCTACGCTCATCACTGCGAATACAAGCAATGCAACAACTCTTTTCATCGTTACCCTCCTTATTGGTTCCTTGCACATTTTTCTCTCACCTTACATAGTTATGCAATTTTTGTGCCAAACTTTACATGAAATTTAATCTGTAAACTCTTTGTATACAAGGGATTTACAATGGGCTGTTTTTTGCCAAATTGGTCTTTTGCAACAATTTGTTGCACCAATCGAAAAGAAACAGGGGAAACAACGCTATATTGCAGTAATGGGCAGCGCATCAATTTGTTGCACCATCCTTCTTATTTTGAGAAGGGATGGATATTCTGTACTTCTTGATGTACCGTTGCAGCTGCTGTCTTTTGATGCCGAGCAATTGCGCGGTCTGGGTCCGGTTGCCGTTGCATGCGTTGAGCGCCTGCTTTATTCTGCTCATTTCAAAGAACTCGCGGCTTTCTCTGAATCCTTTCGCTGTTTCCGGAGGTTCGTCGACGGTGAGGTCGTCGACGGTTATGTGGTCGCTGTCGGACATTGATACTGCAGTGGCAATGCGGCTTTCGAGCTCACGTACGTTACCCCTCCAATCGTGTTTGCAGAGGAAATCTATGAGTTCCTTGCTGAATTTCTTGATCTCCTTGTTGTAGGTTTTGGAGTACAGTCTTCGGAAGTGGTCCGCGATGATGGGAATGTCTTCACGTCTTTCTGTGAGAGGCGGGAGATGGATGTGGACTACGTTGAGTCTGTAAAAGAGGTCCTCTCTGAAACGGCCTTCTTCCATCTCTCTCCTCAGATCTTTGTTCGTCGCACATATCACTCTCACGTCGACCTTCCGACTATCGGTCTCGCCCAATCTTCTTATCTCTCCCGTCTCGAGCACTCTTAGGAGTTTGGCCTGTATTGAAGGTGGAGCGTCTCCTATTTCGTCGAGGAAGAGAGTACCCCCATGGGCTACTTCAAACAGCCCTCTCTTCCGCGTAGTGGCTCCCGTGAAGGCACCCCTCGCATGTCCAAACAGCTCTGATTCCAATAGATTCTCTGGAATGGCGACGCAGGATACGGTCAGGATGGAATTGTCTCTTCGATTGCTCAGTGAGTGAATAGCTTGGGCGACCAGGTCTTTACCAGTACCTGTTGCTCCCGTAATGAGCACAGTGGAATCCGTACGCGAGACTTTCTCAATAAGACTGTACACCTCTTGCATCTTCTGGTTCTTCCCCACCAAACCTTGAAACGAGTAACGCTTAACCACCTCTCTTTTTAGACTCACAGTCTCCTTCTCCAGCTTCTGGTGGAGTCTTGCTCGGTCGATTGCGACTGCTACGAGGTTTGCCAGAGCTACGAGGAAATCTCTGTCGTGTTCTGTGAAGACGTTGTTGGACAGCCTGCTATCCACATAGATGGTGCCGAGTACCTCCTGGTCGGTCTTGAGGGGAACACAGAGCAGAGAGCGTATGTTGTGCAAGATCACACTTTTCCGTTTCTTGAATCGAGAGTCACTCAGTGCATCGCTGCAGATTATCGGTTCTCCCCGCTTTGTGACGCGGGCTATGATCGAGCTCGAGAGCTTTGTCACATCTCTAATCGTCTCTTTGTCCATCTCTTTTCCAGCCACTACCTCCAGTTGTGCCGTTTCGGGGTTGAGGAGAAGCAACACTCCTCTCTCTGCACGGAGGAGTTGGAGCACGAGCCGCATCGTAGTGTCGAAGAGAAGCTCAAGGTTGAGAATAGAGTTGATGAGCTTGCTCACCTCATAGAGAGTGTTGAGCTGATTGAGTCGCGAACACGCGGGAAGGAGACCTGTTGAGACCAGATCGAGCAACTCGACAGCCATTGTGTGGGTCTCTTCGAGTCTTGCTGCTGCGTGAAACCGCGTGAATATGTCTTCGGCATCTCTCACGTGGGTCAGCGCTCTTTGCATATCCTCAGGATCATTCCGTGCCCGCCACTGTCTCAGGTAGTGGTGCGCCATTTCCAATAACGTCAGTGCCAATTCGTACTCTTGCTGTGTTTGCTCAAAAATCTCTCTGCTCTTGTTGAAATGCTCGTGGGCACGTCTCAATTCGTCTCGCAGAGAACAGAGAACCGCCTTCAGCCTCTCCACTCTTCCGAGACCGTTCACATCGTTCAGCTTGCGATAGTACCGCTCGGCCTTTGACAATTGTGACCCAGCATTCCTGAGCTTGTCGGTCTTGAGATAAATCTGTGCCTGCAGGGTGAATATTCTGGCGGCATCTGCGTCTCCTCTGCTATCGAATTGACTGAGGCTTTGGGTCAGAGTCTCAAGACTCCTTTCCCAGAATCCTCCTTCCAACCAGTAGCGACCGATCTCGATGGAAACCCTGGCAGTGCCTTCCTCATCATTCAATCTCTTTGCCAGTTCGAGACTCCTCTGCAGCAACTCGAACGCCTCTTCCAGATCGCCCATGTCGAGGAGGATTCTCCCCAGATTGTGAAGGGTGGTTGCCTGCTCAGTCTCCATATCCATCTGTTGACTGAGATCCAGGCTCTTCCTATAGAGCTCAGCCGCCTTCGTCCACTCGCCTCGGTGATGGTGTGCAACCGCCAGGTTATTGTAGACTGCGACGAGCGATTTGGTATCTCCGATCTTCCTGTAGAACTGGTAACTCTTTTCGTAGTGTGCCAACGCCTTTTCCCACTCCTCTTTCTGCCTATAGACTATTCCCAGGTTGTTGTTCAGGAGCGCGACAGTCTTCACATCGCCTATCTTCTCCATCAGCTTAAGACTATGCAAGTAGTATGACTCAGCCTCGGGAATTTCGCCCCTCTTCCAGTGGGCAATTGCGAGATTGTTCTCTGTGACTGCCATGCCGTACTCATCGTTGATCCTCTGCTTCATTTCGAGACTTGAATGGAGATGTTGAACAGCCTCTTCATAGTCGTCCCGGCGAAGCGCGATCTGGGCGAGGTTATGAAAACTGTCTGCTAAGGACTTCGTGTTGCCCACCCGTTCTGACAGCTTCTTCACCTTTAGTGCAGCCTGCGATGCGTGCTTCAGGTCATTGATCTCGACATAGGTCCACGCCATCTGATTGAGAGCATCAAGATAGTCACCGGACAGAGATTCCGGGAGCTTTGTGAACCAGTGGATCGCAGCGCGGTGGTCTCCTTTATCTCTATAGACCTTCCCTATCTTCACATAGACGTCGTCCGCAGATGGGCGAAGTGTGAGCGCATGGCGATAGTTGTTGAGTGCCTCGTCATACGATCCAGTCAGGTGCTGAAGATCTGCGAGCCGCCGATAAAGGAACGCATCGTCTCTCTTCTTCAATTTCTTACTGAGTTCGAGTGCTCTCTCGTAGTAGTCGAGAGCAATGTACGGCGCCAGATTTCTCTCAGCTTCTCCTCCGGCAACCAGCGCATAGTCATACGCCTCCTTCTCGTAACCAGAGTGGAGTGCGTGGTAAAAGAGTCTTTCTGGGGAAGACCCGATCTGCTTCAGAATCTGGAATGCCCGACGATGCAGATTCTTCCTGCGAGAGGCAGGAATCCGTTCGTGCAGGACCTCACGCATCCACCCGTGGCTGAATGCATATTCAGTCCCTTTTACCTCTCGAATCGCATCTGAATATCGTAATTTGAGGAGTAACGGGTAGAATCGCCGGTCGTCGTATCCAAGCAGACGTTGGAGAAGGATCGTATCGAAGAAGTTCCCTATGACCGATGCATACTTCAGTGCTTTGAGCTCGTCCGGTTCGTGAGAACGAAGCGAGAGATCAATGAGACTTGCGAGAGAAGGCTCGGGTTTTAGCGCCTCCGCTTTTACCCTATCAAGTTCCCAGTGGTCACGACGTCTGTACACGTATCCCATCTTCATCAAATACTCAAGGGTCTTCTCTATATGGAGCGGATTGCCTCCGGTCTTTTCATATATCCAATCAGCGATGTCATCGAGCCCTTCAGATGAGAGCATCGAGCATATCATGGCACGTGTGTCCTCCGGACTGAGCCGCTCAAGGTCGATTCTCTTGAGGGAATCTGTGTGCTGTGCCTTTTCGATCAGGGAGTGGACCTTCGTCTCATCCTCAAGAGCACCCATGATGAAGACCGGGATTTCTGAGATTTCAGGCGAAAGGTAGGTCAGGAATTCGATGCTGAGCGGATCCGCACAATCGAGTTCATCGATGATGAGCACCACCGATCTCTGGGCGCGAGAGAATTCCAGGAAAAGATTCGTCAATCCTTCAAATAGCTTGAACTGAGCTTTGTCATGGGGAAAATCTTTCGACATCTCCAGCAGATTGTCGACTTCCAGACCGATCTCCTGAAAGATGCTCCTCACGAGCACCAACGGAGTTCTCTCGTCGCGCGGGCAGGCGACATAGATGACGCAACACTCCTCCAGCTGCCGCCGGTATCCAGACTCCCGGAGCACTCTCGACTTGCCTATTCCTCGTTCTCCGACTATGAGAACTACCCTTCCCTTCTGTGTGGAGTCAGCAAAGAGTCTCTGGAGTTCCGATATCTCCACATCCCTTCCTATTGTGGGACTGGTCAGGATCGATGGTGTGAAGGTGAGCTTCACCTCAGGCATGTGCTCGAAGAGATCCTCCCATACTTCCTTCACGCAGCTGTATCTCTGGTCTGGATCCGGCTTCGTCAGTTTGCTGATGACGTGTGCGAGTGATCTCGGCACAGATGCGGGCAGAGGGTGAATCTCTTCGTTCATCGATTCGAGCCTCTTCCGCCTCAGTATCTCGTACAACACCACACCGAGCGAATACAGGTCAACTCGGGGGTCGATCTTGCCTCCTTTGAACAGCTCAGGAGCGATGTACGCAAGTGTACCGCCTGCACGATTGCTGCTCGTTCCCACCACTCTCGCAAGGCCGAAGTCCAGCAGTTTCGCCTTTGCTTTCTGCACCATGATATTCTGGGGTTTGACATCTCCGTGTATCAATCCCCTCTGGTGTACGTGGTGGAGGGCCTGTAGAACCTCTCCGACAACTGAGTATAACGCTTGGAGATCGCTCTTTCTCTGTGTGAAATGGTCGAAGATATTCTCACCGTCGATGAACTCCATGGTGAAATAGTATCCATTGGGTATTTTTCTGAGGTCATAGACTCGCAGGATATGTGGGTGGTCGAGATTGGCGAGAGTGGAAAACTCGTTCTTGAAGTCCATCACCAGGTCCGGCTCCTCTGACTCGAGTAGTTTGAGTGCAAGGATTGCGCCGGTGGATCTGTCTCTTACCTTGTACACGCCTCCATCCAGAGAACGGATGACCTCGTATCTCTTGTCTATTACCATGTGAGTATATTTTGCTTGAACAGCACAAGCTGTCAAGCCGTTCGGGGCGTAGAGGTTCTCCGCATCGTTCGTCTTTCGCACCATTGACGGATTTTGGACTCATTTTATACTATTCGCCTGTGGAGGCTCTGGGGGTCATACCAGCTCGGTTACAATCTACGAGATTGCCCTCCAAACCCCTTCTTCTCATCAATGGGAAAACCCTGATTCAGTGGGTCTATGAGAGGGCGAAGCAGGCGATAACGTTGGACAGACTGGTGGTCGCGACAGATAGCCCTGAGATCATCAAGACGGTTGTCGAATTTGGCGGAGAAGCAGCACTCACTTCAGCAGAGCACGTCTCAGGCACCGACAGAGTTGCGGAGGTGGCAAGAGAGCTCCCGCACGAACTGATCGTCGATATCCAGGGAGACGAACCTTTAATCCGACCAGAATCAATTGACATGCTGGTCGAGTTGATGGCACAGAACCCTGAGGTACACATTGCGACCTTGATCACGCAATGTCCCGAAGCTGAAATCGACAATCCGAACATAGTGAAGGTGGTCTGTGGAGAGGATGATTTCGCCGTTTACTTCTCGAGAGTGCCTGTTCCCTACTTCAGGAACGGCAATCCCCGGTATTACAAACACATTGGTGTGTACGCATTTAGAAAATCCACCCTTATGGAATTAAACTCTCAACCAAAGTCGAAACTCGAGATGATTGAGGGGCTCGAGCAGCTGCGGGCTCTGGAACGCAACTACAGGATTAAAACGGTGTTCACCCCGTATCCCACCGTAGCGGTCGATACACCAGAGGATGTACATAAGGTCAAGCGGCTTCTAAGGGAGGTCGGATGAGAAGGAAGCAACGCTACATCATCATCATGGGTGGAGTAATCTCCGGTGTGGGGAAAGGGTATGCGACTGCATCTATTGGGAAAATCCTCCAGCGATATGGATACACGGCGACGGCCATCAAGATAGATCCTTACATAAACTATGATGCCGGCACGTTGAGGCCGACAGAGCATGGAGAGGTGTGGGTCACGGACGATGGCGGTGAAATCGATCAGGATCTCGGCTCATACGAAAGATTTCTGGGGATTGAGATTTCGAAACGAAACAACATTACCACGGGGCAAATCTACAGCTCGGTCATCGAGAAGGAGAGAAGAGGGGAGTATCTGGGAGAGACCGTTCAATTCATACCCCACATCCCGGACGAGATAAAGAGAAGAATCAAGGAGGCGGGAAGAGGATACAATTTCGTCCTGGTTGAGATAGGTGGTACAGTAGGAGACTATGAGAACATTCCGTATCTGTTCGCGACGAAAAGTCTCGAAGTCGAAGTAGGAAGAAAGAACATTATCTACATACTGCTCACCTTTCTCCCTATTCCGCCACACATCGCAGAGATGAAGACCAAGCCGACGCAACAAGCGATCAAGATGTTGAGCGAAAGCGGTATCTTTCCAGATTTCATTCTCTGTCGCGCCAGCAGACCGCTCGATAGGGTGAGAAAGAAGAAGATCGAGACTTATGCGAACATTGCGGCGGACTACGTGATTTCGGCTCCAGACATCGATGTGATGCCTTCTATTCCTCTCAACTTCGAGCGAGAGAACCTGGGAAAGAAGATACTGGACAAGTTCGGCCTGAAACCCACGACAGTTCCGGACTGGAGTGGCTGGCGAGAGCATGTGCGAAGAATCGAAGAGCCGCGGTCGAGAGTGAAGGTCGCTCTTGTAGGGAAGTACGTGGACATCGGTGACTACAACCTGAGTGATGCCTACATTTCGGTGAATCAGGCGTTGATTCACGCAGGCGCTGCGCACGACTGCGGTGTGGAGATTGCGTGGATCGATTCGAAAAGGCTGGAAGATAGTGTCGAGGAACTCTCGAATCTTGAGAATTTCGATGGGGTCGTGGTGCCGGGAGGGTTCGGCACGTCTGGGGTCGAGGGAAAGATTGAGGCGATAAGGATGTGCAGAGAGAAATCCATTCCGTTCCTCGGACTCTGTTATGGTCTGCAGTGGTCTGTCGTGGAGTATGCACGAAATATGTGTGGCATGAAGGGTGCGAACTCGACTGAGGTCGACCCCAAGACACGACATCCGGTGGTAACAATCCTTCCGCATCAGCGAAGGGTAGTGACCGAATCGAGATACGGCGGGACAATGAGGCTTGGGGCCTATGTCGCGAAATTGATCCCAGGAAGCAAAGTATACAAGCTCTACAAAGAAAGCAATCGGATGAGCAAAGACAGGAAGAAGATACGAAGATTAGCAAAAGACCATACTCAGGAATTCAGACTTGGACTGCTGCGGAATTTCCAACATGTCGTCCTTGAGCGACACAGACATCGATACGAGATATCTCCGAAGTACATCCAACGTCTCCAGAAGCATGGCCTCGTTTTCTCCGGGTATCACGTTACCCAGAACGGCACGAAACTAGTGGAGTTTCTGGAAATCCGATCACATCCATTCTTTGTCGCAACCCAAGCTCATCCTGAGTTCAGGTCAAACTTCGAAAGTCCTTCTCCTTTGTTCTATGGATTTGTGAGAGCAGCTCTCGAAAGAAAACGTGCTATCTCCTGAATGGCCGAAAGAAGAACCTTGCTCCTATGCCACCTTCGATGTCAATCTCTGTTCTCGGCGCAACGTCGAAGACGGGAGCGATCTCGAGGAACGCTTCAAAAGGTGGATAGCTGAACTCCAGACCGCCGGCCATCCTCACCGCAAATCTTGACCAGTCACCTTCGCCTCTGCGACTCTTCAATTTCAACCTGCCGCCTAGTCCCGTGTAGAGTGCCCACTCGGGTTCGGGGATCACATCATAGAAGTGGTAGAGATACGTGCTGTGGATGTGCAGGTAGTCCCCGTAGCCCCAGGCAAGCGCAAAATCGAGTGCCTGGTATTTACCCTGCCAGTACTTCGCTGATATCCCAGTCGGGTTGCCAACGACCACCCCTACGCCCAGATCGCCGCGCTCCCATGCGAGCACTCCAGAGACGGAGAGCATTCCGAAGAGAATGAGTGTGCTGGTGAGAATTGGTCTCCTTCTCTGAAGCACCTTCACTCATTCACACTAATTCACCCGGCAAAAATCGTCAAGTCAAAAACGGGAGGTTGAGTCTGTTCAAGGACCATAATCCAGATGGAGCAGATATCCCTCCCCACTCTTCCCCGGGGACTCCTCAGACAGACTCCGTGGCCCGGTTCTGGGTCTTTGCCTGAACCCAATGGATGTCTTTGAAAGGAGGCGCGGCGAGAGGGTGAATGGGTCCTGTACAGATACGAACGTGCATCCCTTTTGGGCAAGGATCATCGCCAGGAGGATTCGCGCACAGGAGTCGAAGCCAGCAGTTAGATGGTATTCAGCTCTGCGAGGCGAATATCGAACCTGGAAGCATAGTTGACCACCTTCACGAAGTCTTTGATCCGTTGGTGGTCAAGGTGTCGGGCGCGCCACACGGGAAATATGGAATTGTTCTGCAGGAGGGGCTCCTCGGGGTCGAGTAAGCCATCTCTGGTGATTCTCTGCCAGTCTGCGGTCCCGGGTATGGGTGAGTATTCCGCCAAATGCACTCGTGCTCCCAGACTATTCACGAATAGACACGTCTCGAGCACCTCTTTGACCGATTGATGGACCATTCCTGCCAGCACATACACGACAATCTCTTTTCTCGAATATCCCGCGTTCTCAAGATTCTCGAGTGCCGTGACCAGGTCCTGATTGGTGACTTTTCCTCCAGTACTCATCTGTGTGCAAGAGGACGACGTCTCCAGCGATAAATAGACGGAGGAGAAATGTGCCTTTTTCATCCTCTGAGCGAGTTCAGAATCGAAGAATTTCGGGTGCAGTCCGTTTGGTGCGTGAAATCGACATTTGATCTTTCTTCTGATGACTTCGTCGAGAATTTTAAGGATGTGCTGGCTCGGACGCCAGAGCAGGGCATCGTCATAGAATACGATGTCCTTCACTCCTAACTGCCAGTAGTAGAATTCTATCTCGTCAACCACTCTCTTCACATCCCTCTGAAAGAGACCGCCGAAGAGGATGTGAGATGCACAGTACGTACACCTGTACGGACACCCTCGCGATGTGAGAATACACGCGTAATCCAGCTCTGGATAGAGATCATACGCAGGGTACGGCAATGCGTCCAGATTCGCATAGCGTCTGATGTTGAGAAAACCGAGATTGTCTTCTGCCAGGCCCCTCACGACAAAGTCCGCTGCAGACAACCTCTTCGAGTGCTCATAGCAGAGAGTTGAGTATGTTCCCCCCACGATGACCGGTGTGTGGGGGAAGCGAGACTTGACGAGTCTTATCGCCTCGAAGAGCCCAGGATACCAGAAGGTCATCGTGCAGGTGATGAATATCATATCCTGAGGCTTGATTCTTTCCAGTTGGTCTTCGAAATTCTCGATCGACATACCATATCGTTTGTAGTGTCTCCTCACATCCTTCAGGCAATCCGGCTTCTGTACTCGCACCGAACGAAAATTACCCCTTCCATACTGGTCGCTCTTCGGGACTGGAGATTCAACGCCTTTTCTGTCGAGGGCATCGAGGAGGGTTACCTCAAATCCGTGTTCCCTGAGGATGCTCGCGAGGTAGAGTAGTCCGAGGGGCTTGATCCAGAAGTCGAAGGCGGCAAAATCGTAGATCCACGGGTTGATGAGTAATGCTCTCTTCAATCCCAGAGCTCCCACTCCAATCCAAAGATGTGGTTTCTCCCCGGCATCGGATAACCGCGCCGCAGTTCATACTCGGAGTCAGAGAGGTTCTGTACTCGGAAGAAAAATGTGAGCGCAAGCACTCGACACGACAACTTCGCATTGGAGAGAAAGTAGGCCGGCAGTTCGTCTCCGGCTTCACTGACCCTTCTATCCGTGTACTCTCCGCTCAGTAGTAGCGTACCCTCTATCTTATCATCCTTGAAAGCCCTTCGTAACGACACGAACCCGCCCATCCTCTTTTCAGGCTGATAGATGAGAGGATTGTCTGCACCGTCACGCGCTTTCGAAAGCGAGAAGTTGAGTCCGGCATTCAAGAAATCATGCCAGTCAGCGTGAAGACCACACTCAATCCCTTCGATATTCGCTTCCCCAATATTGTATGGAGCCCAGATACCGTTCTCTGCACCGTATTCGATCATATCCTGTGCCCACCTGTGGAAGTAGGCAATATGTCCGTTCAACCGGGAAGATTCGAGTTTGAGACCTGATTCTATCTCCCTGCTTTTCTCGGGCAGGAGGTCTGGATTCCCGAATCCGGGGTAATACATCTCATTCAAGGTGGGCGCTCTGAACGACCTGTTCATGGTGAGGTAGACGGCGTACCTGTCTTCGAGAGATAGAGTGACGCCGATCGAGGGTGAAACCTGGCGGTCATATGCAGAGTGGCAGTCGACTCTCGCTCCTGTGAACAGGTTGAACCACTCGCGCAATTTCCACTCGATATGGAGAAACTGACTCAACAGATGAGGTCTGTGCTCCTCATCTTTGATCTCGCCGAAGATCGTCTCTCCGTAGAGTCCATATGTCGCCTTGTGATGTGCAAGGAGAATGTAGTTCTGCTCCAGTTGCATTCCGACGAGTTTGGTTCTGTTCGTCTCACCGTAGTCAAAATCGGGATTCGTGTAAGTATTCCATATGTCCGAGCCGAAGACTTGAACTTCGGTCTCGTGGTCAGCGGTTTTTCCTCTCAGGGTGATGTCAGCATCTAATCTGTAGTCTTCTTCTCTGGCATTGAGGGTTTCTAAGTATATGGTATCTCCGGGGACTCCAAGCTCGCCTTCATATCTTCTCACTCCTATACCCACTTCCCAGAGAGGAGCGATCGAATGCCGAAAATTGCCTCCCACGGTTTTCCCCAGGAAATCGCTATTCGTTCTGAAACCGTCAGATTTCTTCAACTCTGCACAGAGGAAAAAACTGGTTCTGTTCCCTATTTGCCTGCCGAACTGAACCTCAGTTATCGATGTGTTCTGACTTCCACTCTTCAGGGATATTCTGGTGTAGGGAAGGCCCTGCCCAAAACGGTTCGTCACGAGATTGACGACCCCACCGACCGCATTGGCTCCCCACAAACTGGAGGCTCCACCGCGTATCAGCTCTATTCTGTGGAGCAGACAGAGGGGCACGGTGGAGACATTGAAAACGCCATTCTGTGGATCATTGAGGGGTCTCCCGTCGAGCAGGAAGAGTACCTGCTCACTCTTCGCATTTCTTATGGAAAGTGTGCTCAGTGCCCCGAGATAACCAAAACTGCTGAGATTGCTCGTTGGGACGAGGTATGTGAGGTCAGCGAGTTCACTCGTCCCATGGAGTCGAAGGTCTTTTCCGTCAATGATGCTGACCTGGGCGGGTAGCTTGAGTGGAGACTCGGATATCCTTGAAGCTGTCACCAGCACCTCTTCAAGAGTGTATTTGGGTTGTGGAGGGACGGTGTCCTGTTCCACCTCTGCGTGTGCAGCTCCTGAGACACTCAGGACACCGAGTAGAAGAAAGAATGAGTTTTTCATTTTCAACCTCCCTTCGCATGCAGGAGGGGAAAAGAAAAGCCCAACCTTCGTTGGGCTTCGCAAACCTCCCCTCGAAGGCTGCTTGACATATGGAGATTGGCAGGTCTCCTGGCTCGCAGATCATCCTCATCCCTGCCTTCCCATTCCGCACTCCGGAACAGTGGCATGACGGGATTCGTCACTGCTACAGTGGCGGGGCCGCTCCTTATGGATTCCCTTTTAATCCTCAAAGAGAACCAATCCCCGAGTTGTCACGATGCAAAGAACTGTCTTATACTACACATGACCTGATAATGTGTCAAGGGGATGCAGGGAGATTCTTCCTGCTTCGAGCGTAGTCGCAGATATCATTCAATCCGCACAGATGACACTTCGGTATTCGAGGCAGGCAGATGTCTCTGCCGAAATGTATCAATAGCAGGCTGAGTTCTCCCCATCTCTCCCTCGGTACCATCGCCCTCAGCGCGCTCTCAGTCTCAATGGGAGTACGAGTTGACACGAGTCCGAGTCTGTTGGATATCCTGTGAACGTGCGTGTCGACGGGGAGCGCAGCAACGTGGAATCCATAGGCGAGCACGCAGTTGGCCGTCTTCTGACCGACCCCTGGCAACGAGAGGAGGTCCTCCATTGTGGACGGTACCTTTCCGCCATACTGCGTGAGTATGATGGAGGAAGTTTCCTTTATCTTGCGAGTTTTCACCCGATAGAATCCTGCAGGTTTGATGAGTGTCTCCACACGCCTGACGGGTGCCCTGGCAATCTGTTGAGCCGTTTTGTATTCTGCAAACAGTCTTTGGGAGGCCAACTCTGTGTTCTCTTCTCGCGTTCTCTGGGACAGTATGGTTGAGATCAAGACCCGAAAGGGATCAGCAGAGTGGCGCTCAGGCTTGTATCGCGTTCCGAGATAGGTAAGCACTCTCTTTGCTTTCACGCACTCAGTAAGCAAATTCTCTGATGCCTCGTCAAGCACAATCGCGAACGAAAAAAGGTCGGGGAATCATTGACAAGCACAATGTGAGGAGGTAGATTGAGGTGGGAGAATTGCGTCTCCGTGATGAGGAGATTGGAGGAATGGAGCATTGGGGGGTTCATGAGGTTCGCGTGGAGGGATAGTTTCTCACACTCTTCTTTAGGGCTTTTCGCCATCGGCGCCATGATTCGCAGACAGGTTGCAGTACGATGTCGTGGAGGTGTGGCATGAGTGAGCTCGAAATACTAAGGAAAGCCATTGAAGCCGAGAGGGTGTGGGGAAAAGGCCGTGTCGAAACAGCACCTGCGCTCAGAATTTTCTGAACTTATCCTTTGGCGCGTTACATACCGGGCATCGTTCAGGGGCATCACCCTCTACGGTGTGTCCGCATACTTCGCATATCTGCACAGGTCCAAGGCGAAGATCTTTTCCTGAATCTGCTGACTGTTTCGCTTTCTGGAACATCGCCGCATGTATCATCTCTGCCTTCCAGGCCCACTCGAAACTTCGCTCGGCTCCCTTTTCATTCTGGAAAGCAGCAGTGTTCTTGTAGACAGGATACATCTGCTCGATGTCAAACTGCTCACCCTCGATCGCGATGGCCAGGTTATCGGAGGTCGTAGATGGCCCAAATCCGGCCATTGCCAGGGTCGGGAACGCTCCTGTGAGATGTGAGAGATTTTTGAAATGGTTGGTAGCGTGAATTCTCTCTGCAAACGATATGGCTTCAAAAAGCCGGGATACATTCGGAAGACCTTCGGACGCCGCAATGTCCGAGAATATGAGATATCTCATGTGCGCCTGGCTCTCTCCTGAAAACGCACTCCTGAGATTATCTTCTATCATGCTTTTCATGGTTCCTCTCCCTCTTCCTGGTTCGTCCAATGAATGGAGCTCAGAAGATGGATTGCATAGCCTCTGACACTTCTCCCTCTCTGGACTGTGTGGTGCATACATTGCAGAGAGAGGCCATCTTCCCATCATCGAAGACAGTGTAGAATCACCGAGGTATTCCGCGTGAAAGAACCTCGTCTCTTGAGAAAACGATACAATAAGTTCACATGTCTCTGTCAAGACTCGCGAGAGAGCAACCACGCCTGCCACGAAGGGCGCGCAGGAGCTCTCGTCAGATCCTATTCCGCGAAATCTCTGGATGAGTTCATGGCTGGGCACACCGTCATGTGCGGCGAGAATCCAGTTGTAGAGGTGAGTGACGGTGGTATTGAAGGAAGCCAGGAGGGATTGTATAATTGCCACAAAACTGGAGAATCAGGCGAATGGCGGAAGAGAAGAAGAAGACTCTCCTGAAAATCTCAGGGATGACGTGTGCAACGTGTGCGGTCACGGTAGAGAAGTCTCTCTCAGGCCTCCGAGGCGTCACTCAGGCTGAGGTGAATCTTGGAAGGGAGACGGCGATGGTGGAGTACGACACGGAGAAAGTGAAGCTCAGTGATCTGGAACATGTGGTGCGGGAAGCCGGATACGAAGTGGTACATGAGAGAGTCGTACTGAAGATTGGAGGAATGACCTGTGCCACCTGTGTGAAAACGATTGAGAGCGCGCTGCGCAGGTTGGACGGAGTCGTTCAGGCGGATGTGAATTTGGGAGCGGAAAAGGCATATGTGAACTACAATCCCGGGATCACTTCCGTGGCTGAGATCCGGCAAGCTATTGAGGACGCCGGATACCAGTATCTCGGGATGGGAGCGGAGAAGGTCGAAGACACCGAAAGAGAAGTGAGGGAGAGAGAGCTCAGGAGAAAGCGGAACAGAATGGTGGCGGGATTTGCAGTGGGGATTCCTCTCATGATACTTGGTTATGTGCCATTGAAACTTCCTTTCCCCATGGCGTACTTGATGCTCGCGGCTTCAGCGCCCATCTTTACCTATGTGAGTCTTCCCATCTTCCGTGCTGCGTATCGTGCGCTCAGCCACAGGAATCTCACCATGGACGTCATGTATTCAATGGGCATAGGAGTTGCATTTGTCGCAAGTGTAATGGGCACTTTTCGAATAGTCCTGTCGGGTGAGTTCCTGTTTTACGAAACTGCAGTATTCCTTGCGACGTTCCTCACCCTTGGAAGATATCTGGAAGCGAAAGCGAAGGGCAGAACGTCTGAAGCGATCAGGAAGTTGATGGGCCTTCAGCCTAGGACGGCCACCGTCGTACGTGACACGGAGCAAATCCAGATACCTGTGGAGGATGTTCAGGTGGGTGATATTCTCATTGTGAAGCCGGGGGAGAAGATACCGGTAGACGGTGAGGTCGTCGCAGGTGAAAGCTATGTGGACGAATCGATGATAACCGGAGAGCCTATTCCACGTTTCAAAACAGACGGCGACAGTGTCGTTGGCGGAACGCTGAACAAGAACGGTGTGCTCAGATTCAGAGCGGAGAAGGTGGGAAAGGAGACGGTTCTCTTCCAGATCATCAGGCTTGTGGAACAGGCTCAGGGCTCCAAACCTCCTGTACAGAGGGTTGCGGACAGAGCTGTCACCTATTTCATTCCCGCGGTGTTGCTGATTGCGGTCGTCTCGTTTAGCGTGTGGTATTTGGTGCTCGGGAGCTCCGTGCACTTCGCGCTCTCGACGCTGATCTCCGTACTGGTGGTCGCCTGTCCATGTGCGCTGGGACTGGCAACGCCGACTGCAGTCACGGTCGGCTTGGGTCGAGGTGCAGAACTCGGGATTCTTGTGAAGAGTGGCGAGGCATTGGAGATATGTGAGAAACTGACGGTGATGGTGTTTGACAAGACGGGCACACTCACGGAAGGAAGACCCGAGGTTACTGACATCGTCGCCATAGGAAGCGAGGCGAGGGAGGTTCTGAAGCTGGCGGCGAGCGTGGAGAAGAACTCATCACATCCCCTCGCCGAGGCCATTTTGAGAAAAGCAGAGGAGGCTGGAGTGAGGCCGGTTGATGTCCGCCGGTTTGATAGTTTCGGAGGAAAGGGCGTAAAGGCTGATTTAGAGGGAGCGCAGGTAGTCGTAGGGAACAAAACCCTCCTTGAAGAGCAGGGTATTCCCATCTCACGAGAGACCGAAGAGAGGATGTCCGAGCTGGAGAGTAAGGGTAACACCTTGACCGTGGTCAGCTCCGGCAAGGAAGTCCGAGGGATAATCGCTATTGCGGATACCCTGAAAGACACCTCCAAGACTGCGATCGCAGAACTTCAGAAGAGGAAGATCGATGTCATCATGATTACTGGTGATAATGCACGGACTGCACAGGCAATCGCTGGGCAGCTTGGCATTGAGCATGTACTGGCCGAAGTTCTTCCTGTGAACAAGGCGAGTGAGGTAAGAAGACTTCAAGAAGAAGGAGAAGTAGTCGCCTTTGTAGGTGATGGGATCAACGACGCGCCGGCTCTCGCTCAAGCGGATGTGGGTATCGCAATAGGTGGTGGCACAGACGTGGCGATTGAGAGTGGCGAAATCGTGCTCATGAAGGACGACCTGCTTGACGCCGTCGCTGCGGTGCAGTTGAGCAGAAAGGTGATGTCGAGAATAAGGCAGAACCTTTTTTGGGCTTTTGCATACAACAGCGCACTCATTCCCGTGGCAGCGGGGATGCTCTACCCACTGTTTGGAATTGCGTTTCGACCTGAGCTGGCTGGCTTGGCGATGGCGATGAGCTCGGTAACTGTGGTGACACTCTCGTTGTTGCTTAAGAAATACGTACCACCTGTGAAGCGAGCGCGTGCGTGAAAGGAGGTGGAGGATATGGCTACGGATCCTGTGTGTAAGATGGAGGTAGACGAGGAGACAGCGGAATTCAAGAGCGAATACAAGGGCATCACCTACTACTTTTGCGCCCCTGGCTGCAAGAAGGCATTCGACGGGAATCCCGAGAAGTACATCGACACATCCGGGAAAGTTCATGGATCGTGAGGGGGAACTCGACACGGACTCACATCAAGGGTCGAAATCGGGAGGATGTGGCATATGGGCGTTGTGAACATTGCATCGACGGAGATGAGTCTTCCGGCTGGACGGCCGGTATGAACATCGCAACCTGTTGAGGGAGACTATGGATGAGAAGAGAGGAGGTAGAAAGATTTATGGATAAGACCGCGCCAATGAAAGAGGTTTCGATCGTGCTGTGTGGAGAGGCCGGGCAGGGTATTCAAACAGTGGAAGAGATCCTCAATAGCGTACTGAAGCTTTCTGGACACAATGTGTTCTCAACATCGGAGTTCATGTCGCGCATCCGTGGAGGCAACAATTCTACGGAGATACGAGTATCTTCACAAAAGGTAAATGCATATGTCGACAGAATCGACATTCTGGTTCCGTTCAGTCAGAGCGCCATACAGCACCTTGGAGAGAGAGTGACGGACAAGACGATCGTGTTGGGTGACAAAGAGAATATCGGAGGAGGGAACGGCTACATGGCCGTGGAGGTACCTTTCTCTCGTGAGGCATCCGATATCGGGAGCCCGCTCTACGCGAATACGATGGCGGTAGGCGTGATTCTTGGCTTACTCAGTGGTGACCTGGAGATCCTTCAGGACTATTTGCAGCGATTTCTTGGGGCGAAAGGAAGCGATGTGGTGCAGAAGAACAGGGAGGCGGCGAGAAGGGGATACCGAATCGGGAACGATCTTCGTAGGTCTGGAAGAGTCGATATCGTTCTGGGGGCATCTCCGGAAGTCAAGGAGGAGATTCTGCTCAGTGGAACCGAAGCGGTGGCTCTCGGAGCGGTTGCCGGAGGATGCAATTTCGTCTCATTCTATCCCATGTCACCCTCAACAGGAGTGGCGGTGTTCCTCGCGCAGCACGCAAAGAATTTCGATATGATTGTCGAGCAGGCAGAAGGTGAAATAGCGGCGATCAATATGGCGCTCGGCGCGTGGTATGCAGGCGCGAGGGCGATGGTCACTACGTCTGGCGGAGGGTTCGACCTCATGACGGAGGGACTGAGTCTCGCAGGTATCACCGAAACGCCAATTGTGATTCATCTCGGCCAAAGACCCGGTGGTGCCACCGGCTTACCAACGCGCACAGAACAGGCCGACCTGGAGCTTGCACTCTATGCAGGCCACGGAGAGTCTCCCAGAGCGATCTTCAGCCCTGGCACGATAGACGAAGCGTTTCGCCTTACCCGAAGAGCATTCGAGCTCGCTGGGGCCTATCAGATTCCGGTCATCATCCTTACGGACCAGTACTTACTCGATTCCTACTATCACGTACCATCCCTCGACTTATCAAATGTGGAGAAGAACGGTCATCTGGCGAAGACGAAGAGCCCTTACAGGAGATACGAGCTCACGGAGGATGGAGTGTCTCCCAGAGGAATTCCTGGATTTGGCGATGGTCTCGTGGTCGTGGCAGGGAATGAGCATGACGAGCAAGGACACCTCACCGAGGATGCTCACATACGAAGAGAGATGGTGGCGAAGAGGCTGAGAAAGTTGCGATCTACAACGGAGGAAGCGGAAACGCCACAACTGGTCGGTACGGAGGATTACCGGGACCTGGTGATCGGCTGGGGGTCAACCTACCACACTATCGTGGAAGCCCTCCAACGAGTGGGGAGAGATGACATCGCCTTTCTCCATTTTGCACAGGTGTATCCCCTCCATCGCTCTGTGGAAGACTATCTCACGAGGGCCCGCAGCGTGATCATCATCGAGAACAATGCGACCGGCCAATTCGCAAAGCTGATCAAACTCTGCACGGGGATCGAAATTGGTCACACAATTCTCAAATTCGATGGAAGACCTTTTTCCGTGGAGCAGGTTGCGGAAGCTCTCAGAGACCACGCGGAGGTGAAGTGATGGAGCCAAAGGTATATGATATGGGTGATATCGATATCGCCTGGTGTCCGGGATGTGGGAACTTCGGAATTCTCACGATACTCAAGCGTAGCTTAGCACAGTTGGAGATGAAACCGGAAAAGGTGGTAATCGTCTCCGGGATAGGGCAGGCTGCGAAGACTCCACACTATCTGAAGTGTAATGTGTTTCACGGACTGCACGGAAGAGCGTTGCCAGTTGCCACTGCGATCAAGGCTACGAATCCTGAGCTCACGGTGATTGCTGAAGGGGGTGATGGAGACATGTACGGGGAGGGAGGAAATCATCTCATGCATGTGATTCGCAGAAACCCAAACATCACGAATATCGTTCACAACAACATGGTGTATGGTCTGACAAAGGGACAGGCTTCCCCTACAAGCCAGTTGGGATTCAGAACGCCAGTGCAGGTCGACGGTGTGTTTCTCGAACCGTTCAACCCGATCGCGACGGCGATTGCGCTCGATGCTTCGTTTGTGGGGAGGGCGTTCGCTGGAGACGTTGAGCAGGCAACGGAAATCGTGAAGAGCGCGATTGTGCATGTCGGGTACGCACTGGTGGATATTCTCCAACCGTGTCCCTCATTCAATCGCGTTCAGACACGTGAGTGGGTAAAAGAACACACTTACTACCTGGACGAATCATATGACCCACACGATCGGCTAGCAGCATTCCGCAGGTCAGTGGAGAAGGAGAGATTACCGCTCGGGATTTTCTACGTGAATTCTGACAGGCCTACGTATGAGGAGAACCTGAGTGTATATAAGGAGAATAAGGAACCTCTGTGGAAGCGTGAAGTGGACATCGAGAAGTTACGTGAGGTGATCAAAAGAAAGAGGAGGATGTGAGCCTCTTCAGGGAGACGGTGAACAGCGCCATCGGATGTCTGTGGTGGCTTGAGGATGAATCATGACCAAGAAAAGAGCTCTTCTGATCGTTGACGTACAGAACGATTTCTGCCCCGGAGGTGCTCTTCCGGTGCCAGAAGGTGACGGCATTATTCGCGTTCTCAATCGCTACATTGACCTCTTTTCACGGCATGGACTGCCGATATTCGCGTCAAGAGACTGGCATCCGAAGAAGACGAAGCACTTTCGCGAGTTCGGTGGAACGTGGCCGAGACACTGCATTCAGAATACGAAGGGAGCGAAATTCCATCCTGACCTGAGGTTGACCCGGGAAGCGATTATCATATCGAAGGGAATGGATCCCGAGAAGGACAGCTACTCTGCGTTCCACGGAGTGGATTCTCAGGGCGTTCATCTGGGTGCACTCTTCAGAATTCTCAAAATCGATGAGCTCTTCGTTGGAGGACTCGCCACTGATTACTGCGTGAAGTGGTCCGTGCTTGATTCTCTGAAACTGGGATTCAAGGTGAATGTACTCATAGATGCTGTGAGAGGAGTGAATCTGAATCCAGCTGATTCCGAGAAGGCTCTCCGGGAAATGACGAAACGTGGTGCAAAGGTGGTGACCTTTCAGAAAATCTCCGGATTTCTCTTGAACGACATTGCTCCTGGCTGCGATCACATCGGGATTCTCACAAAGGACAGAAGGAGACTGGAGCGTTTCTATGTCGAGAAGTTGAAATTCAAGAGGGAGAGGAGAGATACGTTACCGAAATCTCTTATGAAAGCGATCTTCGGAATTGAATCCGAGTGCGAGTTGTCACGGTTGGTGTCAGGCGAAGTCAAGATAGAGATATTCGAACCCGGATCGACTCAGGCGAAGAAAAGAGCACAGAAGGTGGCAGGCTACAATCACTGGGGGTATTGCGTGGGCGACAGGGAGAAGTTCGTTCAAGTCCTGAAGAGAAGAGGGGTACGCACGATCGAGGTGAAAAGAGATGTGCGCACAGTCTATTTCGTGGTCGACCCCGATGGCAACAGAATCGAGATCAGAACCAGAGCATAGTGGTGTATGCGAGTGAACCGATCAACACACCATAGCTGAGCGATGATGAAAGCGGCCATGCTGTACAGTAGAGAAAAGCGTGGCATGGTCTCGTGCAATCTGTGCGCACATCGGTGCCGTATCGCTCCATCAAAGTTCGGATTGTGCGGAGTGAGACAGAATGTGGACGGGACATTGCACACTCTCGTGTACGGAGAAGCAATAGCTTCCGACGTCGATCCGATCGAGAAGAAACCTCTGTACCATTTCCTGCCCGGAACAAAATCGTATTCGGTCGCGACTATAGGATGCAATTTCCGATGCGGCTTCTGTCAGAACTGGAGAATATCTCAGGCTACGGGGAAAGACTCATCCGGTAGATTGGGCTACCCGCTGATGCCAGAAGAGATAGTGAAGGAGGCGAAAGCTGCGAATTGCAGAAGCATTGCGTACACCTACACCGAGCCGACGATATTCTTCGAATACGCATATGATACGTCCAGGCTTGCACAGAAGGAGGGGCTTCTCAATCTTTTCGTGACCAACGGGTACATGACGAAAGAGGCGCTTGATATTATTGCACCTCACTTGGCTGGAGCAAACGTTGATCTCAAGAGTTTTCGTGATGACTACTACAAGAAACACTGTGGCGCACATCTGGAGCCGGTCCTGGATGCAATACGACATATGAAGGCGCTGGATATCTGGGTCGAAATCACCACGCTGATCATCCCTGGAGAGAACTCGTCGGAAGAGGAGTTAGATGAGATAGCCCAGTTCATCGTTTCTGTGGGAAGAGAGATACCGTGGCACATAACGAGGTTTCATCCGGACTATCAGTACATGGACTACTCAGCTACCCCTATCGACACTCTAAGGAGAGCACAAGAGATAGGCAAGAGGAGAGGGTTACGCTATGTGTACCTTGGTAACGTGCTCGAGGATTCGCACACATACTGCTACCACTGTGGTGAGCTGCTTGTGAAGAGGGGATATTTCCACGCTGAAGAATGTTTGGTGAAGGAGGGGAAGTGTCCGTCATGTGGAACCGATATCGACGGTGTGTGGGGGTGAGATGTGTGGGAAGGATCAGAGAGCGATGGAGAGACGGAGATTCGGTTTGTGACCGCTTGATTCCGAAGACAGCTATGACAGGCCTCTGAAGGAGGGAGTGCATCACACCATAATACTTGCGCATGGACCTGATGATGCAGATGACTTCACGACAAGACATAAGAGACGCACTTACGGCAAGACGGAGCTGTAGCAGATGCTCGTAACCAACAGACAATGGTGTCGCTCTGCATGATTGAGTGAGACCGCTCGAAAGAGGGACGCGAGGCCGAACGAAGCACGGAGTACTTTGGAACGGTGAAGGGGATGGGTTCCACGCGTCCTGCAGGTATAACGACTTCTGCAACGAGAGAGAATGGGAAGGAGGCAAACGATGAAGAAGGAGTATCCCTATGGTGAGGGGACAGTGAAGTGGGTCTCCACTGATTGGCTGGAGGAACATCTCGGTCGGGGGTTGACGGTTCTGGATGTCCAGCCGAACGTACACGACTACATTCAGGAACACATTCCGGGTGCTGTGTACATGAACGAAGGGTTGTTGCGCGTTCCACGCAACGGATTACCCGGTCAGTACGTACCTGGGCAGGCGCTTCAACTCCTTGTAAGACGTGTCGGGATAAGGCGAGATGTACCCGTTGTCGTATATACGGGTGCTGGTGTATTCAAAGGATGGGGAGATGGTCTTGAACAGACGATGATGGCATATACCCTGGCGCGCTTCGGACACGAACATGTCTACGTACTCGACGGTGGTCTCGACAAATGGAAAGAAGAGGGGAAGGACCTCACAAAACAATTCCCGGAAGTGCACGACTCTGATTTCGCTGTTCAGGTACGCAGGGAGTACTTCGTTGAGTACGGGGAGTTGAAGTCGATGAAAGATCGTGAAGATGTCATCCTTTTCGACGCACGTCCGGCGAACGTGTACGAGGGTCAGGGTCCGTGGATGAAACCGGGCCACATACCCGGTGCAATCAATCTTCCGTGGGCAAGTCTGATGGCTGAGAAGAACAAGCGTTTACTCAAACCGGATGAGGAACTTCAGTCGATCCTGGGTCCACACAAGATCGATAAGCGAAAGACGATCATCTGTTCGTGCGGTACCGGTCGGGAAGCCACCAACGAGTTTCTCCTTTTTAAATGGTATCTGGGATTTCCGAATGTGAAGATCTACGAGGGATCATTCACAGAATGGAGTTCATATCCAGAAAATCCAACGGTGACTGGCAAGAATCCTCGATAGGCGAGGAAGCCAGTCTACTCAGTCAAGGGGTGAGCGATGTTTTTTAGGCGGATTGAATCGAAAGGGTTGGCCCATTACTCTTATCTCATTTGTGACAAGAACGAAGCTTGTGTCATTGATCCGCGCAGAGATTGTGAGGTGTATCTTCAGGAAGCATATCTGCAGGGATGTCGAATCATGCACGTGTTGGAGACGCACCGCAATGAAGATTATGTCATCGGCTCTGTCGCGCTCGCTGAACGCAGTGGTGCAAACGTCTGGCACGCAGACGGGCAGCTTGACTACAGCTACGGACAGTCCGTTGAAGATGGCCAGCTATGGAAGATAGGACGACTGAACCTGCAGGCGATTCATTCTCCGGGGCATACGCGAGGAAGCATGAGCTACCTCCTCCATGATCCTGAAGGTGTGGAGTGGATGGTGTTCACTGGGGATGCTCTGTTTGCGGGAGACGTGGGGCGCGTGGACTTGCTCGGAATGGAATACGCGGAAGAGATGGCGGGCCTCTTGTATGACACGTTGTTCAACAGACTTCTCCCCCTTGGCGATCATGTGATCGTATGTCCGGCCCATGGAGCGGGCTCCGTCTGCGGTGGATCAATCACCGAGAGGACATGGACGACGATTGGTGTGGAGCGCCGATATAATGAGAAACTTCAGTCGACCCAGAGGAGTCAGTTCGTCTCTCGTGTGGCGAAGCAATTGGAACGGCCACCCTACTTCACTCGGATGGAGAAGTTGAATCTGGAAGGAGCACCATTCGGAGGAGGACTGCCAATGCCTCTCCCACTTCCTGCAGATCAATTCGCGGAGAAGGCGAACGGCGCTCTGGTACTGGACAGCCGGAAGGAATTGAGCTTCGGAGCCGCGCACGTGCCGGGAGCGATTTCTATCTGGTTGGATGGAGTGCCGAACTTCGCAGGCTGGTTTCTCTCTCACGATGTACCTGTACTGCTGGTGAACGAGACAGACCGCTCCGAGATGGCCATGCGGTACTTGTACAGGTTAGGATATGATGATGTAGTCGGATATCTCGCAGGTGGAATGCTCGCGTGGCATATGGCAGGGAGGAGTAGCAGTTCTTTGAGAACGGTGACCGTGCAGCAGTTGTGTCATCATCTCGATTCGCGTGCGAGAATCTGGATCCTCGATGTTCGGAGCGATGAAGAACTGGAGAAATCTGGCAGGATTGCAGACGCCCACCATATTCACATCACACAGGTATCCAGTCGGCTTCATGAGATTCCGAGAGACTATTCGGTGTATGTCTTTTGTGGAAGTGGTCTACGTTCGATGATCGCTGCAAGCCTGCTGCAGCGCCAAGGCTGGGAAGATACTACGGTAGTCCTCGGAGGATTGGCCGGGTGGAATTCAGTGCGCTGTCCGATTCGATAAGAGTGATGCGTGTGTTGTTCGAGTGAAATTCACTCACGCGTCTCCCGGAAAAAGTGCGAAGCGCAGCGACTTGAAGATACTCCGCAATACCACTCCTGATGGCGCATCTGGACCGCATGAGAGAGTGTTCGGAAAAATTCTGAGATTCTCACATGCACTTTTTTTGCTCATATGAATGAGTAAGGGTTGACTGACATGAGGGAGTATGTAAGATAATTGCATGTGTGGAAAACCATTATGGCAGGCTATAACAAGCTGCCTGTCATAGGAGGGGCTGTACAAGCGGTGGCGAGAAATCAGAAAGAAAGGAGGTGATCGCATGGTAACCAGAGGAGCACCGAAGAGAAAGGCGACGAAGAAGAAGACCGTGAAGAAGAAGACGACGAAGAAGAAGACGACGAAGAGAAAGACCGCGAAGAAGAAGACGAAGACAGCGGCTAAGAAGGGCGGTAAGAAGAAGTCAAGTATAGAAAAGGGCAGCAGGTACGTGTGCGAGACATGCGGACTGGTCGTGAGAGTGGATGAGGTCTGCGGGTGTGTCGATGTGTGTGATATCATCTGCTGTGGCGAACAGATGTCTCCAACGAAGTAGTGTGTGCTCGGGTACTTGATAAGGGAATTATTTCTGAATACGACATACAAACTCATTCATTGATCTGAATCTGATAAGCTGCCCATCGTAGCTACGGGTATTCTTCTCTGTACCAGTTATCCCAGCAGCTGCTTTGTAACATTGGAGCAGTTGGAAGGGAAATGGTGCCAGGGGAGAATACACCGTAGCTGCGTCGTTCTGCGGCAATCTCTCGTGAACACTGCATTTCTGCACCGTAGTGATCGAGACCCGGTCGTTCCGATAGGGACGGTCTGTACGGAGAGCAGTTTGATGAGTGAAGAGAGAATCTTGTGGCGTGAATTTTCAGAAGTGGCAGGGCAAGTCTTCACAGAGGTCACGAGGTGAGGTATGACCGTTCCGGAATTTCCGCATTTCAAACCCATCGAAATGGAAGACCGTCCCATCGTTCACCAGAAGCTGTGGAATTATCAGCCGCAGGGATCCGAATGGACATTCACAAATCTCTTCATCTGGCGCGCACATTACGGCTTGCAGTGGTGCACATACCACGATTGGCTGTGCACACTTTGTCACTCAGCGACGGATGGACTCTATGCGATGCAACCGATAGGACCCGGGTCCAGGGTGGAGGTTACTCGAACACTTCTGCAGTGGCTTCGAGATGAGAAAGGTGAGCGAGAACCTAGGATTGAACGGGTGGATGGCAAACTGATTTCAGAAATTGGGAGCGAACCCGACCTTCTCCTCGCGTCCACACGGGATCAATTCGACTATGTGTACAGAAGTGAAGACCTTATCGAACTGCGCGGCAGAAAGTACCATTCGAAACGAAATCACATCAGCAAATTCCTTCGTTCCTATTCGTTCACGTATGCTCCCTTGAACGAGGAACATCTCAAATCTTGTGTCGAGCTCTCAGGAATATGGTGTGAGCGCCACCGGTGCGAAGATGATATGAACCTCTCTGGAGAGTGGGAAGCCGTTCGCCAGGCCCTCATGCATTTTTCTGAGCTTGAGATTCAAGGGGGAGTGATTTTGATCAAGGGGAAAGTGGAGGCGTTTGCACTTGGTGAATTGCTGAATGACGAGACTGCGGTGGTGCATGTGGAGAAGGCGAACGCCCTCATACCTGGACTCTATGCGTTGATAAATCAGCAGTTCATCGAACACTGCTGGAGAAGTGTGTCCTACATAAACCGCGAACAGGATCTTGGGGAACCTGGACTTCGTCAAGCCAAGCTCTCATACAGTCCACACCACTTCACTGAGAAGTTTTCCATTGGTCTCATACCGTAAGTTTGTGCATGGCCTTTCTGCCAAGGGATGACCTCTGCAGATGAGAGTCTGCTCTCTTTGGGAGATCTATCAGCGTCTGTGTCTGAGATCAGCATATTGATGTCCGCAGATGGGACCGAAGCAATGTATCCCTCGCGGCGTAGACCTTGACATATCGCAGTTTTTTTGCTATTCCTCTATCTTAGGCAAGAAGGGTGAAGGTGTGGAAGGACCTGCCGAGAGAAGACTTCTCGATACGCAGTACGTGAGATATGCGCTGAGGCTTCTCGGGAACCACAGAGAATTCCTCGACGACATGTTAGCGAACTATGGAAGGCGAAAAGAACTCTTCATACTGAAGAAAGTCATGTATATGCCTCTCTTTCTTTTCCTCGACGGTGTGAAAAGAGCCATAAAGAATGAGGACCTCTTCATCCTGTACGATCTCTTCAATGAGCCGGCATTCCGCAAAGCGATAGTGAACCTTGCGAGAAGCGTTGGCGAGCATGGCGTGGGAAGGCCTCAACTCTTCTCAACTCCCCTTCTGGC
>Ga0209636_10000770_pt1 | contig 31798 bp, 20 predicted proteins | sample DeeMarSWOR152_54_FD_187464 | JGI IMG/M metagenome (GOLD analysis project Ga0209636, IMG submission 187464) | Marine sediment microbial communities from White Oak River estuary, North Carolina - WOR-1-52-54 (SPAdes) (version 2) | ecosystem: Environmental > Aquatic > Marine > Intertidal zone >...
AATAAACACGTATCCTCTAGCGAAAGCTGGATATGTACACACAGTTTTGAGAGGAAGTAAGAGAGAATCACCTCAGCAACACGAAAAATTCTCTCTTACAGTGCAAGAAAATGAAAGAAAATAGGGAATCAATCCCCCCTTTGAGGGGAGGCCCCAGATAATTTTGTCCCAAAGCCCCCCACTACAAAGCCCTTATCAGTATAATCAAATTTAGGAGGTGAAAAAGTGTATTTCATAACAGTCTGGCTAAAAAAAGGCGACAGTGAAGAGACAATTATCGGTTGCAAAAGAGCATTACAGGACACCATGACCAAATATTGTGGAGGCATTGTAGGAGAAATAAAAATCTCAGAGAAAGGAAATAGACTAACAGCCATTCCTCTCTGCAACAACGGAGAATGTCAGAAATCAAAGGGAACAATGGAAAATATAACCAAAGAGATAACAAAGAGAACAAATCGCACAGCCAAGGGAATAGGATTTTGTGGCAAGAGTTAACCAAAACATTTGCTTACAGAACGAATAGTATTTGTGCAAATTAGCTAATTTTAAAATCAAGGAGACCATGGATATTTACCACTTATTGCAGACTCAAGAATCTTACCAGCCTGAGTTTGAACAAAGAACACCTCAAGAATCCACAATAACCTAATGTGACCTTTTAATTATCCACCGAATTTTGTGTTACACGTGTATCATGCATCAGAAAATTTTATATGAAACTTGATTCTACAATAATTATGAAATTGATTCCAATTCCACAAGAAAGTTTGTATGATTTTCTGATTGAAAATATCAAGGATGCAGGGTCTATTAAGATTGCTGTTGCATTCATTCAGATTTCGGGTGCAAATTTTCTAAGAAAAGAAGCAAAAGGAAAGAATGTAAGAGTAATTTATGGCAAAAACCTTTTTATTACAGATCCGAGAGCAATAAGGATTCTTTACGATGCTGGATTCCAAGTGAAGTATTTTGATACTTTAGGTGGACATGTCTTTCATCCCAAATTATATATTATCGAAAAGGACGATGAAACGCTGATCATAATTGGTTCTTCAAATATGAGTGTGCATGCTTTTAAGCAAAATGTGGAACTGAATATCTGCTTTTCATCTAATAGCAATCCTGAAGAAGATAATATCGTCAGAACTGCATTGAACTATTTTGATAACCTGTGGAATTCTTCAAATTGCAAGATGACGAACAAAGAGGAGATTTCTTCTTACGAAGAAAAGTTTAATAGAGTTAATTTAGACAAACAGAACCTCAAACAAACTATGATAAATGAATATGGTGAGGAAAGCGCTGCAATTCTAACTGGTTTTCTTGATGACTCAGAGAGTTATTTGGATAACACAGAAAAACCCTATATGATTGGAACAAGAACTTTTACAATTAGCGAGGCACACTTTCATGAGAAGCTGGAAAATTTGATTCTTCATAAGGAAATCCCAAAGATCAAAAACTTGTATGTAGTTCACCGGGGCAAAGCTCTGCCATTGAAATGGGTGATCTCAGAAATATTTGGAATATTTGTTGGAAATTATCACACATATGAGGTATTAAAGATATTTAAAGAGAACAATTATCAAGTCTATGCCAAAAAACCTTATTCTTCCCATAAGAAGGAAAGCATATTACATAGGCCAATTCGTTAAATTTAGTATATATCTGTAAATGGCTGTTTGATTGATCCTTTCATATGTCCCAAAGTGACACATACGAGGAAGCATTAGAAAACATTAAAGATGCTATTCGTCTCCACATAGAAGATAGACTGGAGAATGGAGAGGTATTCCTTTCATAGAATATTATGCATAAACTTCAAACCGTTGGGTATAAACAAGAAATCCATTGGAGATGATAACCTATTCGCTCTCTTAAGGAGCATTTTGATAGCCGTTCCATTTCGGCCCAGTCTATTGAACGACTTCATACGGCTCAAGATTGTTTCGGGCCTGAGCCGATACACCTTCTACCTCCTGATTTAATTTTTTATGTTGTTATTTTGTTGATAGAATACAACCAATAAAGATAAATTAACCCAATGTTACACGTGTAACAAAAGCCCAAAGGTTTGACAACTTTATCCAAAAACTATAAAAACAACGAACAACATATTCTCATTGAGTGGTGTCAAAATGAAACCTATAACAGATGAACTCGATGAACTGTTAATCAACATAGGGAAGTACCCAAGCAAGGAAGAGCTTTACAACGATGCTCTGCGTGCCCTTTTAAGAGCTAAACCAGACCTAAGGAGAGATATAGCAATAGAACTATACAGAAAGAAAACAATATCTCTCTCACGAGCTGCCGAAATTTGCGGATCGAACATAGAAGATTTTAAGGAATTACTAAAGGAAAGAGGAATAAAAAGAGAAGTTCCGAGTATTCCAGTGGAAGAAATCGATGAAGAAGTGGAAAGCATATTAAGAATGTAAAGGTGATTGTAAATACAGATATTCTAAGTATTTTTGCGAAAATAGATGCTATTAACTTATTGAATTTGCTCTTTGGAGGGAAAATAGCAATGACCTCCAGAATAAGAGATGAGATTTTAGTACCTTTAACCTACGGATATGCCTTTCCACGGAACGTTTCAACAGTAGAAACTGTATCTCTGACAAATAAGGCATTAGAAGAATACCTACGATTCCAAGAAAATGTAACCTTGGGAAGGGGAGAACTTGAAGCTATTGCTTACTGCAAAGCAGAAAAATGTATATTTGTGACTAATGATACAAAAGCAAGGAAATTTGCAGAGGCTGAAGGAGTGTCTGTTGTGTCTTTTCAAGCACTTCTCAAGGCACTGTGGAAGAAAAAGTTGAAGACCAAGAAAGAAGTCAGAGAGATCCTTAATAATATTATAGAGACTGATAATCTTGCGGTGAGCAGAGAAGTTGAAAAAGTGATATTCGAATGATCCTACAGAAGTACTTGTATTACAACAAATTTGAGAACATTAATAATCAAAAAACAACAAAATGTTACACGTGTAACAAAAATGAGAAATACCCACATTTGATAGTCTTAATTGACATAAAATTTAAAAGGATTAGTACTAAAAGGAATTGAAATGGAGAATGTAACTGCAAAGGTCAAAGTTGCAAATCTACGTGACCTGACAAAATCTGTTATTGTAGAGGCACTTGTTGATACTGGTGCCATGCTGGTTTTACCTCAATATTGTGGACAGCCTCGGGTTAGAAAAGGTTGAGGAAGTAAGAGTAAAATCAACTAACTATGTAGAACCCAAAAAAAATTTATGGTGTAGTACGATTAGAACTAAAGGGAAGGATAGGAAACTTTGATGTATTAGCCGAAAACGAGGGATCACCACCACTTATTGGTCAAATAGTGTTAGAACGGTTAGATCTAGTCATTGAGCCAAGCACGAAAAAGGTTATGCCAAATCCATGATCACCAGAAATACCCATGGTAGAAGCCTTCTATTCCGAACAACTTAAATACCCACAGATCATATAAAGGCGAGGTGATTTGATTCATGAAGCCGTTAACAATACCGAACGCCCAAAAGGCCATAATAGAGCTGCAGAAGGAGATACAAAAATCTAAAGATGCTCGTTATACCCACCGGCTGCATGCTGTCCTTTTGGTGGCTCAGGGCATGTCATCGTCTGAAGTAGCTCACTTATTAGGTGATGGTGTACGGACTGTACAATTGTGGGTTCATCGGTTTAAAGATGAAGGGTTATCAGGATTAAAGAGTAAACCCCGGCCAGGAAGGCCCTCAACGTTATCAGAAGAGCAGCTTTTAGAAATCGGTAATGCACTTTTTTCTACACCTGAAGAATGTGGAATGAGTGGGCATTTGTGGGATGGAAAGACTCTATCAGCATTTATTTCAAAAGAATATAATGTACACTTGGGTGTACGCCAATGTCAGCGATTGTTGCATAAACTTGGATTCAAAAGAACGAATGAAGAATTAGAGAAGAAAAAATTAACTGAATCGCTCAAAAAGCACAAAGGAAGTATTGAGAAGATTGAGAGAATGAGTGATAAACAAAGAGAGAAGTTCTTTGAAGAATTTGAGAAAAAAGACAGTTCAAAAATTTTCAAAAAATATGGGCTGGGATAAACCTATTTCTATCGATAAGCAGTCGAGTACCTTGAAAACATGCCCAAAGTCTGGGGTGAGACCTATATCGTGATAGATAAGGAAAACAATATTGCAAAAGTGGAGGCTCACAGGGAAAAAACAAAGGTCACATATTCGGATACAGGATTTGCATCGAATTCTTTATTGTATGACTCTCCAGAGATGAGACAATACATGAGTCAGGAAAGGATAGATGATTGTGCTGAATATACTTCGGCAAGAAAAGCGTTTCTGAGCGAGTGGTTTGCGCAAAATAAAGGGAATATCACTGATCACCTTATCATTGATGCGTTAAAAAGCCACGAACACAAGATGTGTTATCATGGCCTTGAGGGATTGGAGATTTGTTGGTCATATATTTTAACCATAGGCGCAAACAATGCTCTTATATGCGCAGGCCGTCCTTGTAAGAATGAGTTTGTAAACGTCCATTGTTGGAATCCCTAAAATGCCAGCATCTCCGATTGCTATAGAATTCAAAGAATACATTGAATCAGTACACCTCCGATATCTCGTCCCAGGGGTTCAAATGGCCAGCCTTTAAGTTCTCTGCAGAAAGTAGTATCTCTAAAGCCATAGCACGGTGAATTCAAGGTTTCTTATCGTACAGCCCTGATGCAGTTGGTTTCTACTTTCCAGCAATTTCTTCGTATAATGAGTTGATGATGAGCCAATCTACAATTTTTTTAAGGCTCCTTTTCCATTACCGTATCCCATACAATATCCAAATTGATGTCAAAATACGTAGATCCATTTGGGAGGCATGGCAGTAGATACATTGATCAACCTTTTGGAGAGAACAGATGATAACAACCTGAGATGGAGTATTTCAGATGCTCTTGGTGAAATAGGAGATAAGGCAATAGATACATTGATCAACCTTTTGGAGAGAACAGATGATAACAACCTGAGATGGAGAATTTCTTTCAAGGTTAAAGCGAAGTCTTTTCTTTTCTCCAAAGAATTCCCAAATCAAAGCTCTCAGTTCTATCATATCACTATAAGTGAGTGGATCAGCTGTACATGCAATATTAATAGTACGAGATTTTCTTATTGGTCGCCACTCTCTTTGTAGTGGCCACACTGTAGCAGTACGATCATGCCCTTTGAGGAGATCTGACTTATTCAAATACTGACACAATTCGTTCAATCATCCAGCATCATCGAGCTTTCTGAAAAGAGACATTTGTGTTTCCCAATAATTAATCCAAAGACAACGCCAATAATAGAAAAATGAGATGAAAATAGAAAGAGAATGAGACTCACAAGTAGGAGTGGTACAACCACCATCTCGTGCTGACTATCATTCCTATACTTTTATGAGCGTGGTCTAAAACATGAATTCTCATGTACCACGAGATCCTCTTAGCTGTAACTCTGAATTTAAACTTCACACGTTGGCTTTTGAGCAGTGGATTCGTTTCGGTGGAGAACCTCACTCCGTCGACAATCTTTTCAAAGCTCCAGCCTTGGGGGGCCTCAACGGCTTCAATGTTATCCCACCGTGGCTGCTGAGCGTCTCGAAGGATCTCAATCTCATAGATTCTGTTTGAGTAGGCCTCCTTGTTTACGCGAATATAAAGCTCCACCATGTCATAGTAAAGGTTGAAGGTAGAGAATATTCCTGGAGCTATGATCTCTCCTTCTGATGGTTTAGCGAATGGCACAAATTCAATAGTCACGTATTCAGCGTCATCACAACCCCACTGCTTCAGAAGAGGAAGATTTCCATTTTTCCTAGAGAATGTGAATTTGAACCGGTAGAGACAATCCTCTGCAACAGAGCCACTATTCAGGGATATGAAAGCTGCTGTTCCGTCAATGGAAGGAACGAGAGAAAAACATTCTCCTGTATATTCCTGATCAGACAGAAAACTCCTTTTGTGAATAGTAGTCTCATTAGCATCGAGAATTCTGAAAACTACGCCAGAATCATCACTGATTTCAGGAAGTAACGTTTCAGTGGTAAAGGTGAGCACATTTGTGAAGTGAGTATCCTGATCCTCAATTGGATTGTATATCCGAATCAATTGTCCTGAACAAAATGATGCTCTCTGAAGGTCAACTACTGAAAGCTCCCTGAATGTGACTTCTGCTTCTGAAATGAAAAAAGCTCCTACACAGCCGCGAGCAATGGGATTCTCACGATCCTCGACTTCGATACATTCTCCTTCACCGAACACTCTAATGGTTGATTCATTTACCTCGACTGTTAGCCTGTGTCTCTGCTTTCCATATTCTTTCTGCTCAAGTAATTCCTTTTCTGCGCCAATAGGATCATTGCTTGGTTCAGAGGGCTCATTCTCCACATATAATGGCCAGAGAAGTATGATATTGTTACTGACTCTCTTGAAAAGCTTTATTCCATCTTCATTTGATATTGCAAGTTTGTAGTAGTTTTCTTCATCTTTATATCTGAAGAGAATACCTGCTTCTTCATAATCTCCACCAAGTTCGAAATCTATGGTGGTACGATAATTACTCCACGCTGAATCCCCATCAATGAAGGAGAAACCTTGTTCTGAAGGCAACGAAACAAAGTCTTCGTCAGAGAATTTTGTTTTTGAGAAAAGCTTGAACCCTTTAAAGGTGTGAAAAGGCTTCCACTGGGGATTTTCAGGATCTTCAGCATATTCTATTTTCCAGTCAAAGAGCGGAGTATCCTCCCTTACAAGCACATCTATCCATTGGTTAGTACCTTCTCTCCCAAAAGAGGTGAGCTTCACTGTGCCAGGCATTCCGAGATATAGGAGAGTATCATGTTTCATGATGGAAAGGCAAACTCGTTCCCATTCTATAGGCTCTGGGCTCTTGAGAAGAAATCCAACGTTCTGATCATTTTTCTTGATTAGATCTATTTCTACCCGTTGAGGTAATTGTATGTATTCAGGCCACTTTTTTTCGAATTTTTCACTCTGTAGATCAGAACCCTCAGGGAGGCGTGCTGTCCATACTGTATCATTGAAGGAGTGGATATGATGGTAGAAATTAGCATATCTCGAGGATGAGAACTGGAAGTTGTGAACTGACACTGCATCTTCACTGAGATCTTCAACAACAACCTCATAGAATCGAGCATCTAAATTTGCCCGACAGTAGAGGGCAATCTTCCCTCTTGAGAAAGGGTTTCTATCTGTCACATTAAAGACAGGCTCTCCATCTATGAAAACTGTAATTGATCCTTTGACAGCCTCTATGGTCACAGTATAAGTCCTGCCTTTCTTATATGTCCATTCATCTTCAGCAAGAGTGTAAGCAGTGTCACTTTCTATCTTCACTAGCCGTCTGTATTTCTGCTTCCTATCCATGGAAAACCGATAGTAATTGTTTTCGTCTTGGTATCGAAACATTACACCTATTGCACCGTCATCTCCAGACGCTAATACTGCTGTAACACGATAATCAGTCCAGTCTCCTTCGTAAAAAGCGTAGGTTCCCCGACAGAGTGGCATACCTGGGTCACAGTCTCCTTCCTTGTATACATCCCTCGTTTGTCTAAGATACTGAATAGATGAATTACTGGGATCTGAAGTCACCTCCCACTTGGAAGAGTGCAAAGGCTTTCCTTCATCTACAATCTGCCATCCTTCAATACCTCCACTCTCGAATGTCTCGTGGAGAAGCAGGGGAATTACTCTTGCTTCATATAATTTCTGAGGGAGTAAAAATCTGTCCTGTGCGCTGTAATCATGTATGTCTTTTTTAGGAATAGAATTTCTATCAAAATCAATACAGAGCGAATTTTCCATCAACCATACATAGATTTCTTCCTCTTCAGTGAGTTCAATTTCCTCTGGCTTCCCCCATACATTGCCAAAGGCAATAATCCTTCCAAAAGCATCTCTTACTGGTTGGCCATCATTATCAAAAAGGTAGATCCACAGATCTTGTTTTGCAATTTTGTACATGAGTTCCACATAGTCCTGGTTGAATGCAATGCCCATATCATACGCTCTGTAGTAAGGATGCTGTCCATTTCTAGGTATGGTACCTCTCACGTAGGAATCGAGTCTGTTCAGTGGATGTTCATGCCCAGCTTCTGCATACACCGTTAATATGTTGTCACCTTTTTCGACAAGAAACGTTCTCTTTCCGTCTTTTATCTTCCATTTATTCTCTTCATTCTGTTTTAAGGATGCTGAATCTGAGAGGTAAATTCCTTTCTCTGAAAATTTATTTTTCAGCGTTGAAATATCTTCAACTATTGCGTCTACGTCATTGTAAATTCTGAATAGTGCTAATTCTGCAAATCCTGGTGGGCCTTCAGTTCTGAAAAAGGCATATTCACAGATCTGTTCTATATCTTCTGAGCTATTCGTTTTCGTTGTGACATCTGTTTCTATTTTGAGTCTGTATTTTGTGTATGGTTCGAGTATGTTTCCTTCACCATACCAGTGGGCAAGCATTGTCTGGGTGCGACGCCTGTATTCGTCATACTTTTTTTCCTTTTCACATTCAGATATAGAGAGATAGCAAATTTCAGAGATGCATAGTTCAAAAGGATTTTTAATCTGGAAATTATCTTCATCTTCTTCTCCTAATTTCCATTCAATTAGTAAATATCTGATCTCTCTATGATCTGGCAAACAGGAATTGTCTCCACATTCCACTTCATGTTGTCCTTGTCCCAGTTCTCTTTCGCATACGCGGACCATCTTCGCATTCAAGAATTTAATTCTGACACCTACATGGTCAAGCCCACTTACAGAAAAGACGATACGCACCCAGTAGACTGTTTCTGGTAGAATAATGACAATTGGGGAGGAAATCTCTTTATTCTTCATTTTTAGGGCATTAAGATGATGTATCAAGCTAGGACATTCAGTTCTACTTACAACCCTAAACCTCTCATGTGCTCTAAACTGTATACCACGATGTTCGAGTTCTCTCCTATATGTTCCTGGAGGTAAATCATCAAAGTTAACACATATCCTTCTTGCAGTATAACCTGGCACACAGGGATAATTTAAATTATCTTCAATGAATCCATCTTCGTAGTCACGAGTAGAGTATCGTGTATAAGAAAAAGGGGTTTTCGTCCACAGTTGGAGTTTGGTTTGGGTTGGATTTCCTTCTCCATCTTCTGCTGGCAGCCATGTTCCATAAAGCGGATTGTTCTGAGCATTTGTCTCTGCCACTGTAGGCCAATCGGATCCATTTTCTTTCTGCAACGCAATTTTTTTGAGTTCGAACTTGTATTCGTAATCTTTCAAGGTTTCATCTTCTCCGCAGTGGCCTATCACCTGCCATTCAGGTTCTAATGGGTAGGAATTATTCCCTGCTCCTGCAGTGTCCCAAACAGGTTTCCCAAATGTGAGAACAGGTCTTGCATCGAGAGGGACTACAGGGATATCGTCAGGTGTTTCAACAGAATCTTCGCACAAATCGCCATTCATGAACTCATCATCTATGAATTCGTCATTATCACTGTCATAGTTCGGCAGCAAGAATGTATCTCTCGGCAGCACAATATTTTCCTGCACTATCTCATGTGAAATTGCTGCTTCCTTGAGAGGCAGTGGCCATGGCGGCTCTCTATCCTTCTCCCATTTCAGTCTTATCCTTATTTTGAAATCTGGAAGTGGCCAAGGAAGGTTTATCCCTATTCCGAATGCTGCCAGGATATAGTAGGGAGTTGGGGTATTCCCCTCTATTCCTGTATCGAGACAGAAGCCGAAGTTGAACCAGAATACTCTTACGTCAAGCCCTCCATGCATCCATATTTTTCCCCAGAACTGATAAGGCTTATTGGAGACATCTATTCCCCCTTCTGCCCAGGCACAAGCTGCCATTCTTACAGGACCAAACTTCCACTTCTTGTCAAATCCATACCAGAACCCCCATGCAAATCGGACTGGTTCGAGCATAAAATACGTTTCAGCACCAAAGATTCTGAGTATCTCAGCCCTGATTCGCTTATCCCGTGGTTCTCTTTCTCCAAGGTACAAGTGCCAGTTGTTCATGCTACGATAGTCAAAGAACGCCTCTGCTCCACCGTGAATATCCACTACTCTACCTTCCTTATCAAATTTATAAGTAGCTTCTATGTTCAGTAAGAACTGGCCAGCCCTATTGTCAATAATAGCAAGTGCTCTAAATGGTCCCTCCTCATCAAGAGCTGCCCGTTTTCTTAGAAACGCTGCTGTTCCTTCAATGAGAATGATTGGACCAGGTAATACGATGACAAGAAGAGTCTTGGCTGAAACCGTGTAGCCGTTGTCTGCAATCGTACCCAATGTGACACCGCTCCCAAAGGCAAGAGCCTCCTTTTTATCTCTCCATTTGTCTGGAGATGTGGCACCTTTAGGAGGCCTCTTATGCCAGCCAGTGTCATCATCATACCACTTCTCACTTGGTTCTTTGTTGGGCTCCATATTATAGCCAAAAACCCCTGCCATTCCATAAAATCCAATACCTGAGCAGCCAAGAGGTATTCCATGAGGCAACTCTGCATTGAGATAGATGTAAAGGAATGTGAATTCTCCCTCGCCTAATGGACGTTTACCTATAACGAGCGCAGCTTCCATCTTAAGCCCAAGACACATGAGATCGAGACGTATATCGCCTTTGAATCCTTTTATACCATCATGAAGAAAGGCAACTTCACCGTCAAAGGCAAGGATATCAGGTATTACAAAATTCACTCCTACACCTTTGAGTTCCACCTCCACTTTTTCAGTGTCCCACCATTTTATTCTGAGTCCTTCGACAGACCCTCCGCCCTCTAGTCCTTCGATAAGTTGAATTTTACCAGAAAGCCCAATCCACCTGTATCTGCCGTCTTTGTCTTCATCACTGCCGAATCCCACCTGGGTTACTTCCACTTTGAATCCATGAAAGTCAAAGCTTTCCTTTTCTCGTGTATCAATCCAGCCTCCATCAATGTGGACATTTCCTTTAGAATCTATGGAAAGCTTCTCCACATCAATTTCGGGCCATGCAATATCTTTCACAAGCGGTCTAATACTCCCGCTGAGGCTGGCAATGAACAAGTCTTCCTTCTTCTCAAACGAGATAGTTTCAATTCTTGCTTCAAGGATACCCTCTTTTCTCAGAACATAGATGCCATCTTCATCTGTATCTGCCAGTCTAACGTGGAAATTCCCATCAGTGCCAATTCCAATCGAGATGCTTACAGGTTCATCAAAGAAAGGTAAGAGGATTTTTCCCTTTATTTCTGACTTAACGGGGATATTCTGATAAAATTCAAGTGCAATAGAGGAGATACCTCCTTCCATGCCCAATACTTTACCCGAAAGATCGCCAGTAAATTCCTCTGAATTCTCATCGTATATGAGGGAAGATTCGTATTCTATCCTTCCATATATTCCACCAGAGCCTATACCAAGACCTTCTGCTTCGATAGAATCTTCGAGTACATCAGGTATGGATAGCTTCGCCTTTCTCAAATAGATTCCTTTCCAATCATCTGGCGCATTTTCTGGTTTTAATCCATCACCAGTTAAGTTAAGAGCTAGTCCGGTTAAATAATGAATGATTACTCCTGTATCTCCAATCATGAGTGGTCGATTTATCTCGAATTGTGATCCAGCATCAATATGAAATCCATCTGAATTCAATACTAGGTTCACTTTTCCAATATCTATTTCCACCTCGCCAGGTTTTTCAACAAATCCTTCATCAGTTTCTTTCATAGGCTTGAGTATTCCTCTGCTAAATCTCAGCTTCATAACTATTCCAGCAGTGAATGAAGAAGAGCCATCATCATGTATGGTCATGGTTGCAGTAAAAGGTGACGCACCAGGAGATTCGGTTGAGGCAATCACAAGCTCAATACTGTCTAAGCCAGGTACTCTACAAGGTAGTTCTTCTTGATTGACGATGGTAGAGATAATTTTGGTTTCCCTTTTGATCTCCGCTTCAGTCCACGTCATAATGATTTCTCTTCCCTCAATTTCGTCATAAAAAGTTTCTTCATGTTGCTCGCCATCAATTGTTTCTAGCACCCTCTCAACTCTGCTTTGGAGAATACCTATTTTATCCAATGAATCTTCCGATATCTCAATGAAAGAAAGAAATCTTGGAGGGAAGTAGAAACTCAAAGGTACAAATCTATCGTCATCCATTTTGCGGCACCTCTTCTAATCGATTTAGATTCAACTTTCCCCAAACCTCTGTTGGATCATCCCCAGGGCTCATCTCAATTAATCGTTGCGCTGTCCATAGGTGAGAATAGTGACTTCTTGACCACCATTTATTGCCACCAGAACAGTCATTACTATTGATTCCAAGCTCAGGAGCCCATTGATCTATGGCACATACACGTATTCCCGATGAACTGGATTCCAGAATTCGATCGACTATAACTACATGAAAATCATTTACTGCAAGATAAACACTTCCTGAATTTTCTATATTCCTATTAATTTCATCTACATCTATATCTATTCTATTTACAATTGTTCCGTAGGGTAATTGAATGCGATGGGTGTCATTATCTGAAGGGAAGCATCTGCAATCTTCTTCTAAATTGGCAGTGTTAATGCAAATCTTTACATATCGCGAACAGAATTTGGAGTGTCTGTTCAAGCTAAATGGTTGAATATAACGCAATTTATTCTGTATTCCATTTGTGTCATTTCCACAGCAGGGATATGCTAATGTCTCCTTCAACTTGAAAAGTCCTGCTGTTGTTACAAACCCTGCCCTAAATAGCATTTCTCCAGAAAAAATATTGCACTTGGAATTTTTTTCATATCCTTCCTTGTGTATTAGCGGATTTTTAATTCTTTCGTTCACGTTTCCTTGTATATTTCTTCCAGGGTCTCTTTTTCCCCAGTAAGTTTTATAGTTATCTATCAAATGTTCTCTTATCGCCTCCCATTTGACTCTCTGAAATGTTCTCAGAGGTGGTCTCAATCCAAGCCAGTCATCATCCTGAAAAGGTCCAGGATCAATCTCTGATGTCCCATTCTCTCTTGACAGCATCATTTTCCTTAAAAGCGGATGGTGATATGACGGAAGAGGGAGCTGGTTAAGAACAGGGTCACATTCTTCCTTCCAGAAGAGAAGACTAAAGAATTCTCTTGGATGCATGAATTTTGATTCATTGGTTGTATCATCAAGGTATTCTATTTTAATTTTTACTTGCTTTCTACTAGTGTCCCCTGAATGATCTCCCGCTTTTCCAATCACTTCGCCTGCTCTTGTGGTTCTGAAAACACCATCAGTGACATTCTCGTAATATATCTTCTCTGGTAGTCTACCTATTTTATCCCAGTTAAGAAACCAATTTGTATGTACTTCCGACATTTCATTCTCCATGATATAAACGAGAAGTGTGAATATATCGGAGGTCAGAATCATGGTGTCTCCATTACTAGTAACTCTGCCTGGTACCATGGCCAAGACATCTACTTCGTCGGAGGATTGAATATCAATAACTAGCCTCTTTGCTCCACCACTATCTTCTTCTATTTGAAGTGTATAATCATCTTCTGCAACTCCATCGGAAATGGGCATCGAAAAAAGCCATAACCAGTCATCTTCCAGATTCCATATTGTCAACTTCTCACCTCTTCGCCGTGGGTGATATCTCTTCAGAGAAAGTTGTCTTCCCTGAAGCATTTATCAGCTTTAATCTGTACAGGTAATCTTCACTTTCCCTCACAGTCTTGTCGGAAAATATCCACGACCATCTCTTGTCAGGTTCACTATATTTTTCTGGGCTGAGCCATTGCGATACAGCTGCCCAGATTTCAGAACCTTGAATCTTTCTTTGGACCAGGCATTTTACACCTGGCTGATGCACAAACCATTCCAGCACCACATATGGGGGAAACCGCTCAGGAAACATCCATTCGGCCCTCTTCCATTCAGGAGGTTCAGGAGGGCTCGTATCATAGACAGCTGCAGTTACAACCTTGGAAGGAAAAGAGATTAATTCTACAGTTTTTTTAGTTTCCGCATCTTCTCCAACTATTCCCTCTCTCGCTGCTACAAGGCAGTAGTAATATGTATCTGCCTGCAAGTCTTCATCAGTGTATTCAAGCTCATAGGGAACTCTTTCAGCAGTTTGTGGATTTCCTTCTGTATCAGTATAGTCAACAGCCATCTCCTTGTCCCTCAATGAAGAAATATCTTCTGACTGCAAAACAATTTCGCCAGCGCTTATGCCCTCCAAGATACTTACTGAATGATCTGTATCGCTTCCTCTATAAACGCCAACTACAGAAGCTACAGGTAGTTCTTCATTTCCAATCTCCAGTTTAGCTTGTCCTCCAAACGCTTTAAGCTGTTTGATAATCTCATTGTCCTCTGTATCCATGTATTTGACATCAATATTTCCATCATCAATTAAGACCTTGAGTATCAAAGATTTGAATCCTCCAAAAAAATTCGTTCCTTGATTTGTCTCTTGATTCTCATCACTCTCATAAACTTTATTGACAGATTCTGCATTCGGAACAAATGATGCATCCAAATAACCGGACAGAACGAGTTCGTCGCCATTGTAGGTTTTTACTACCCGGGCTCTGAGAGGCATTCCTTCTGCATCTGCTTCAACTTCTGCTACCTTTTCCATCATTCTAACATCTGCTAAAAGTTCTTTTCTGTCTGTGCGATATATTTCATATCGCACCATACCCACCTCTCTATTTTTTTTCCAGGAAATTACAGCCTTTCTATCTCCACTCACAGCCTTTGTAACAACCGGCGGCTTTGGTGGGATTACATCAGGGACACACACAGGAGGAGTAGCAATACTCAAGGAACTCCTATTTCCCGCTTTATCCATAGCACTTATGCGGTAAAAGTAGTTATTTCTCCCTTTACCCTCTATTGAATCTTGAAAGACCATATTATCGACATCTTCCCAGTTTTCAGAATCGTATGGGTCAAGAGGATTACTCACAGGTGCAAATGCTTTTTCATTCTCTGAAAGGCTGGCCAAGTATTGCCAGGTATCATTTCTCAAGATGTTGTAGGTTTCCATCAGTTCTCTGAGCTTTCTCTGTTTTTCATCATCGTGTGCATTTTTCCAATCAGAAATTTCTGTGTCAAGATCCCCTAGATTCTTTTGAATAGCACCTTTTCTATTTCCGTCTTCTTCCCATATTTCTTCTAGGCTTTCATCAATATCACCGTGCCCACTTAGATGCTCTTCTGCATCCACTAACATTAAAGTCTTATCCATTGTTCTGTAGACCTGGTAGAAGTAGATCTTTTTGGTGACTGGCCACTTAACATCATAATGAGATATGCCATAGTAGTCAGGGATCGTTGCCCAGAGAACAGAAATATCAGGGGCAGATGGAGGTTCTGGTTTATCCCGTAAGACAGCAAATACAGGCAACGATGTAACTGTGCTCTCATTTCCACTTTCATCAACAGTGGTTATGCCAATATTTCCTGAAACTGTAGGATTCTGCGGTGTGAGAGAAAGGCGGTATTGCTCAGGAATTGAATCTTCAGATACATATATATCAAAGAGTTTATATTTGATTGTTTTCTCTTCTCCCCATTGATATGTAATGGTTTCCTCCATTTCTTTTCCTTCTTCCATATCAACTTCAATGCTCATTTCTGCCATTTCCCAACTTTCCGGATTACCATAATCAGTATACAAAGGATTATCCTGATCTACGAGAAATGAAGCAGGTTTATTCACTTCTGGGATTTCTCTCGGAGGCACAGTAAGATTTTGAACCGTAAATATGACCTTTTCAACTGGGTTCCCAAGATCATCTGTAGCAGATTCAGATGCAGTATTCCGCATAATCACAAAGTTCTTGCCTCTCTGCCGCATCACTTTTCCTGCAAAGGAGTTTTCCTGGACATGAACCGTGGTTTTTTCAAGGTAAACTTCAACCTCACTGTAGTCAACATCGAAAATACCGGTGTCACCATCTGTTATTGCAATGGAAAGAGGATTGTCTATGGTGAAAACAATTCGCTGCTGTGTACTACCGAACATTGGTGGTTCAACTTTGACTATCTCAAAGAAATTGTCGTAGTATTTGAAGAATCTACCTTCTTCTTCTATTTTTATCTCCTTATCTGTTCTCACTACCAAAGAAATTATGGTTTCATCTGCTTCGAACGTTGTGATTTCGCCCGGGAGATGAAGTCCTTTTTTTTCTGAAAGGATTTTCTGAACTGTTCCCTCGAGAATGTTGAACAACCCTGGTTCAAAGTAAATTCTGAATTTTTCTGCATCTGGAGCTTGAAAATAATAGGTTTCGGGCCACTTCCAGATTATCCTGAACCCTTTTCTATATTCATCTACGATGAATTCTTCAGCACTCTCCAATGCCACGTCTTCATATTTGTATGTATGTGTTACCCATTCTTTCTCCTCTTCTTGAAGATATGGATCTTTGGGATCAAGAAACTTGGCACTTACAGCCAAAGGAGGTGGGGGAGGAACATTGTCAACAGCACGTTTGGTAGTGGGTTCACTGGGTATAGAGTGTCTCCCAAAGATATCTATTCCTGTAGTTCGATAAGCATACCATGTGTCTCTTTCGAGAGGTGTTTCTAACATTCCTTCTTCATCTATATCTCCAGCATCCACATAAAATATGGGCATTATTCCCTCTTCCTTTTCCTTTTCAGTCTGCTGTGGCCATTCAGAAGAATATTCAGGAATTTCTCTTGTTCCATCTTCCTTTATAGGTAATCGTGGAACAAAAGCTGGGTTTTCCCTATTCACTGATTCATATTGTGCCTCGTCGATTGGTTGAGGAGTATCATTTTTCCCGAGTGACTGACGTTCCACCTCATAGAAAACATGCTGATCAGTGTTCAAAATCTGAAGAGGAGGTAAATTCCACTTCAGTCCAACAGCTGCAGGGATGTACACAGGCTTTTCACCTTCCTCTACAATGCTCTTTCCTGGAAGTAAATGTGCTTTTAGACCAGTGGGTGCCGCAATTGGGTCTCTTTCTTTCATCTCAACATTGAAGGTTATCCAGGCGTAATTCATCTCTCCATAGAAAAAGTCCAAGAAACAGAAATCTCCGGAAATCTCAATTAACTCGATTCCATGATCATGGTCTTCAAACGTCCTGAAAGTGTTGGAGCTGTCTTCCTCACAAGAACCATCTCCTTTTGTTACCTTTATTCTGACAGTACCTTCGCTGGAACTAATCTTTACATGTACCATGGACATCAGTCTTGGAAAATCGATTCTCATGTATTCCTTTACCTTGAAATAGGGAAATCCTAGATAATCTTCCGCTTCAGCATGGGGATTATCATATCCAGTAGGTGGCTTCATGAAAAGAATCATATTGTTTGACCAGAATTCAAAGCCGCGTTTCTTGAAACTCATGGGGGGATCGTCTATTTCAACTGAGGAGAAATCGATAGAATACATATCTTCAAGCCTTTCTTCATCATTTTCATACCCTGACTTAGTCCAATTACCTACAATCTTGTAATCAAGCACGAGACCTTCTCCATGGTCCCCTACTGCATAATCTACATGATAGAGCCCGAGTATCTGAGCTGTTCCTGGGTCAAGCGCTGAAAGGAGTACCACCTGTAATGGATTTAATGACGTTTCCATAATCGGTTCTTCCGCATATATCAAAGTCCTTTCGTGCTGTGGTAAATTAGATTTCATTACAATTTCCTTAAGATAAGGAACCATTCCCTTGGTGAAAATTCCCTCCTTGTACTTGTCTTTGTTTTTCACACATAACCTACCATAAGTAGCATTCCAATCAGTAGGGTAGCCATATATATCCACACATGGATAATCGGGAACTGGTAGGCAAAAATGTGTTTCATAATGTGGATCCCATCCAGAATCACAGTCTGAAACGGTTATCCATGTTATCTTCTTGAGAATTGCATATTTCTCTCTCGGTCGGCGTCTGCGAGACACCATGACTAGTGGTGGAAGAACTAACTGAATGCAATCAATTGCATCGGCTGCAATCTCAATGTCTTGCCTGCCTTGCTTCAACTTAATGGTTCTTTTAAAAAAGGGCTTAGATTTGAAATAGTAAGTTATCTCGAAATCTGTTTTCTCGGAAGACCACAAATCTAACACAATATTGTACACAGTTTCTGGAAAGCAGATTCTAAGATACTTGTTCCTTAACCCCTGCTCCCTCATGATGATTCCCTGGTCGACAATAGTTATGTCAGTATCTGTCTCAAGTGTGAGGTTGTCCCAAGAATATGGGGAGGGATAAATATTATTCGGTATTTTGGAGAAATCAGAAGTCTTCTCAAATTCGTCCCTGCATTCTTTGTTAATCGGATCAGAATGTCTCCTGTAGAGTGTAAACCCGTATTTTGGAAACCCAAGTTCGGGGTTGAAAAACCAGCGGAGATGGTTACCATCTTCAATATGCTCGTCTTCCTTTATTCCGAGCCCCATCATGCTTAGATGCTCATTTTGAAGTATCATTTCTCCGTCTCACAATAATACCCACAGCCGAACAGAGTTCAGCTTCAATTTCATCATGCCGAAGGTTGATATGCACTGTTCTGATCTTGTTGCAGAGATGATTCGTGCAGTCATGCGTGTAACTCCTTTTTTTACAGCTTCTACAAACGTGATTCTGCAGGAATAGTCTATTGAGGAGGTTCTACATTCTCCCCAGCAGGCCTTCATGCTATGATATCATGCTTGAGTAACTTTGCTTCTAAACTATAAAAACTTTTCGTTCTGGATTTCTGAATTTCTAAGATTGTGTAAATATGTTCAAATACAAGTCTAGGAAAGAGGATTTCTTAGAGCTAGAATCCTGAAAGATGTCCTTGTATCATGATTATTATCCTATAACGTCACTATTGCCTCCGGGCTGTCTCTCGAACATCTCGATCTTCACCATTTGACATTTTAATTATCTTATCCCTATCTTTTCAAGCAAAATCAAAAGAGATGTAAATTGGGTCGAGACTCTTTGGAAGTGTTGTGGAGTGTTCTTTGAGTACAATAGATTTCTTGTCGCCAAAGTAGCCCATTTCAAAGGTAGCATCCATTCTAGGAAGTGGCCTGTCATCCTGAACTTCATCCGGCGTGGCAATTATTACAGTAGTATCGCATTCTTTTTTGAAATGCCTTATCTTCTCGGCTGGTGTCCAAAGCCTGCCTGCGTTTGGTATGAGTTCAATTATTATAGGGATCAGACCTCGAGATTTAAGAAATTCACCAAAATATATTGCTATATCTATATATTTGCTATTCTTAGCCTCTCTCCAGAAGAATCCAGCCCTAGAGTATCTTTGAGAGCACTTTTTACTGCCTGTTCTCTTCTTTTTTGGGAGCACTGTCCAGAATATAACGAAGGACTTCATTTCACTGAAGATAGGTACATCCGCGGCCCAGTTCAGCACATTGTTCCAAGAGATCACACCTCATATTATGCATCAAATGATGATCTGGGCAGTACTCTTGAGTGGATGCGTCAGTATATGCGAGCAGTAAAACAGGAGACTTTTGATGACTTTCAGATCAAGAATACACAGCCATGTCCCTTGGCTGATTTCTTTGATCTCGATGTTACTGTGGTATTCATGAATGAAAAAGAGGTTAGAGAACACTTCCAGAACGATGCGTGGTTTGAATTGTACGCAAAGTATCCTTTCTCACAAGGGATTATGACTCTATCGAGAGTGGGGTTTAACTCCGAAATGAATCAAGCTTTGGTGTATGTAGGAAACCAAAAAGAGATTTTGTCTGGAGCTGGATACTATGTCTTACTCACCAAGATGAATGGAGTGTGGATCATCCAAGACAAAGTCATGATATGGATTTCATAGTTGTACGATGGTGCTGCCATTTGCCTTCGCAGATAGAAGAAAGTTCCTCTGTAGACAATATGGTAATTGTTACCATCTCTATTCTTGCAGTTTTTGCTTCTTCAATTCTTATTCTCAAACGCAGGAGAGTTCATTAACCTGAAGCATTGTGTACAGATGATTCCGAAGAACACTTCAGTTATGACTGCATTGGAAATGTGATATAGAAGACACACAGCAACAATACTATCAATTACCACCACAATAGTGCTTCACAGTTGGTAGAAATTGAATATCCTGATTTTTTTTACTTTTGTCTACGATGTAAGTGTATATATAACTAGAATGTTACACGTGTAACAAGAATGGAATAAACACGTATGAATAGGACCTTCAAAACGGATTAACAAAGAAGGTCAATCCCAATTTCACAGAGAAAGAAGCCGCATACAACGATATAAACAACATAGTAACAATCTCAACAGTGCATGAGCACAACATGGTTGGAATAGAACCTCTTGTCCACCCAGACATCTGAAGAGCACCTCATGTATGACATATAAGGATAAGTGCTAGAGAATGATAAACCCTTTCTCCAATATACTGCATTCTCTCTCAGAGAGCGTACCCTCATGTAAAGGAATGATTAATCGTGAATTGTTCATCGTTACAATATCTTTCAATTCCTCCACGCACTTTATCACTGTGTCAAACCCAACCTGTGTTACTAAATACTCCACACCATCCAGCAATATGACAGATTCCTCACTTTTTCTGGTGAAATCTTCGATGATGTAATTCAATTTGGAAAGATCACTCGGATTTAACACAGTCTCCATTTCAGACTGCGATAACCACAGCATGGGAGTCCTTGCCAGCTTGTACATTCTCTTAATCTTCTCTGGATACATTCTCGATACTAAAAATCCTGGTATACCATGGGTCACCAGATCCACAAATATCTCAAGAGACTTTTCAGGTTTTTTCTCCATGACAATATAACACTCTGCAGGGTCCAGCCAGTGCTTGAATTCTGTTTTTAACCGGTTCTCTGCCACAGGCTCTACCAAGGTTCTGGTCCTATCAATGAAGACTGCACACATACCTGCTAAAATCTCCAAATCCTTGACATCCTCCTCTGTTATCAGCTTCTTGCTCTCCACGTTGTCTGCTCCCAGTGCTGCAAAGGCCTCATCCTGGACAATGATGGGAACCCAGATAAACGAAGTGGACTCAGACGTTATCTGTTTCCCTTCTTCCGGATTGTACTCCCGTACGTAGAGCGTTCTCTTTTCCTGAACGCACTTCACTCCGTAATATCTTGTATCGTTCAAAGAGACTGACATACCTTTTTCTGGAAGGTCAACTCCTCTGCCAAACTGGAAATCTAGTGTCTTTCTCAACACATTCACCAGAGCTATACCACTCCTGTCAAATCCCAGTTTCACTATACTTTCGGCAATAGTGGTCAGCCCCTTTTCCCAGCTCGTTTCTCTCTGCAGCTTCTGTCTCGTACTCAAGATAATTTCAATCCTCTTTGATCTTTCCTCAATTCTTTTCTCAAGCTCCTCACCAAATGCTGTGATCTCGTCGTACAGCCTTGAATTTCTGATAGCTGAAGAAATCACTTCGCTTAACGGCTTTAACACGTCAACATCTTGTTGATCATACGCATTCTCTACAGTTTTTGATATGTGGAGTGCTCCCACACTTTTGTCCTCTACCACCAGAGGAACAACAATTTGAGACACAAAAGGTTCTGTTACCCCAGGAATTTTCTTCACCCTTCTATCTTTGTGAGCATTCTTTAAGAGCACAGTCTCTTTCGTTTTAACACAGGAACCCACCAGCCCTTCACCATAGTTCAGAACTAACCCTTTTGTCTTGTATTTGATTTCTCCCACAGCATATACCCTGTGTATGTGCGCCCTCTCTTCTGAAACCAAAAAAATCATAAAGTGGTCAAATCCCACCAATTCTTGAACAGAATCTGAGATGAATGTGAATATCTCCTGTATGTCCATGGTGGAATTTATCAGTCTGCTGGCCTCAAAAAGACTCTTCAACTGCTTTTCTGTTCGTTTTCTTTCAGTGATGTCCCGTGCCATTACCAGAGTACCTGTCATCTTTCTTCCACGCTTCAAAAGCTCCATACGAATCTCAGCAACGTATGGAGTTCCATTATTGTCATAGAGAGCGGCCTCAAAGGTTTCAGGCACCTCCCCCTGTACAACTGAGTTAAACAGCTTCACATACGAAGGAATATCCTCTTTCCGTAAAAATTTGAGCTTTGAAAAGTGCTTACCCACCATTTCCTCCGGAGAATAGCCTGTTTTTTCCAATGCAGACGTGTTGCACGAGGTGACCACACCTTCCATGTTCAGTGTGATAATCCCATCAGGAGCTAACTCCACCAGTGTTCTGTACCGTTCTTCAGATTCTTTCAGTTCCTGTTCTGCCTGCTTGCGCTCAGTAATGTCCCGAAATATTCCCTGCATGATGGGGTTCCCCCCCACCACAGTGATAGAGGCAGTTATGTGGACAGGTTTTACTACTCCTGATTTGGTGATAGCCTCCCCCTCTTCATCCAGTGCCCCCTTCTGTTCTATGTGCTTTCTAAACATCTCAGCGTAGTAATCTGCCTTTTCTGGTGGATGAATCTCTGTCTGATGGTGTCCAATAATTTCCTCCCTTTTTTTCTCCAAAAGGGTTTCTGCAGCTTTATTGCACTTGATAATTAACCCTGTCTCAGGGTCTGCCCAGAAGATTGCATCCTTTGCATTTTCAAATGTCAATCTAAATTCTTCCTCGCGTCTGTGCAGTGCTTCTGCTGCTTGCTTACGTTCTGTAATATCCCTGACAATGCCCCTGAATCCTGTGGGTTCACCTTGGAAATCACGTATTAAAGATACAGATGCCTCAATGAATCTTTTTGTCCCATCTTTTCTGATAATTTCCCAATCAAACGCCTTGGTGGGACTCCCTGTTCGGAAGACTGCATTAAAGGTTTGATAGACTTTTGTGGCGTTCTCCTCATCCATGTACTCTCTGTTGTTCATGTTTATTAACTCATCTCGGGGATATCCTAAAATCCTGCACAATGAATCATTAAAAAAAGTAATATTCCCAGCAATGTCAACCTCGAAATACCCATCTTCAATACTCTTGATAATGGTCCGGTACTTCTCCTCGCTCTCTTGTAAAGCCTCTTCTGCCTTCTTACGCTCTGTAATATCTTCAATAATACCATCATAGTGTGTTGTTCTCCCTTGTTCGTCTTTTACTGCCACAGCTGATACTGAGCCAATGAAGGGGGCACCATCTTTTTTCTTTAACTGCAATTCCTCGTTGGCGACAAATCCGTCCTGCAGCATTTTCTCATTGAACGTTTTCCTGTCGTCTGGATTTTGATATAAATCAGCTACCTGTGCTGCAAGAAATTCTTCTTTCGTTTCATAGCCAAACATTTCAACGATGGCAGGGTTCGCCTCAATGAATTTCCCTTTAGGCCCCACCGTGTTCCTGTACACTCCCACATTAATATTGTCAGCTAACGTCCTGTATTTTGTTTCGCTCTCCCTAAGTGCTTCTTCAGCTTTCTTCCTCTCAGTAATGTCTTCCACTGTCCCCTCGTATACAATGGTGCCAGAATCATCCCGAATAGCTTTTGCGTTCTCACGAATACAAACGGTAGTGCCGTCTTTTCTCACCCAGGTAGATTCCAACCCAATGACCTGACCTTCACGTTCCATGAGCTCCTTAAACTGTGAGCGAGGATACTCCGGCTCAAATCCCTCTTCTTCCAGGTTCCGCTGTGCCAGTTCCTCAAAGGAGTCATACCCCAGCATTCGCACCACGGCAGGGTTGACCATCAAGATGTGGCCATCAGGAGTGGTGCGGTAAATCCCTATGGGAGCATTCTCAAAGAGATCTCTATACTTCTGCTCACTTTCGAGGAGTGCCTCTTCTATCTTTTTGCGCTCAGTAATATCTTCAATAATACCATCATAATATTCTATTCTTCCCTTTTCGTCTTTTACTGCCACAGCTGATACTGAACCAATGAACAGGGCACCATCCTTTTTCTTTAACTGCAATTCCTCGTCTGCGACAAATCCATCCTGCAGCATTTTCTCATTAAATGTTTTCCTGTCGTCTGGATCCTGATATAAATCAGCCACCTGTGCTGCAAGAAATTCTTCTTTCGTTTCATAGCCAAACATTTCAACGATGGCAGGGTTCGCCTCAATAAATTTCCCTTTAGGACCTACCGTGTTCCTGTATACTCCCACGTTGACATTATCTGTTAGTGTCCTGTATTTTGTTTCGCTCTCTTTGAGGGCCTCTTCTGTGTGTATACGCTCCTCTTCTATCACTTCCAATTCAGCAATACGCTGCCGTATGTGCACAAGCTCATCTATGAGCTGTTTCTTACTCTTGGTTTCATCTTTCATCTTTTGCGTCTCCTGAAATCGCCAGTAGTCTCACGGCTAATTTTATTCAAATGTGAGCGCATATGTTTTTTGTCTTTAGTATTTGACTTTTATGGTTCGTATTCACAACCTACTTCTGTAAGACTTTTCGCTGTGAAAGGTTCAAATCACTTATACGTCTTTTGCTCTTAAAGGTTTGCTCGCTGTTCTTGGACATAGTTCTTGTTAGTGTAACCAATTTCTATCAAAAAGCTGCTCATTTCCAGAGAAAAAGGTTGATTCTATTGTTACACGTGTAACAAACGTGAGATAACCACAAGCAATTTGGCAATGCGGAAAATGACCACTTTAGATCTCCACAACACATGAAAAGCATAATGACCATTTCTTTTTTGTATTCACCATGCTTTCTGAAGGGTTAGCCATAGAAGAAGACAGCACTCCATGAATAGGCTAAAAAAAAGAGAATCAATCTGAAAATACCATTCTTGATAACTTCAAAATATATTGAACTATATACAAACGTTTATATATGATAAATCATACACTAATGTGGTGATTGCATGAAGAAAGGAATATACCTGGTGGGAGGGATCACAGCAATGCTGGTGATATCAGTTTGTTGTGCAGAATATGCAGAACCTCCTACAGAACTAACTGTATACAATCAGAACTTCGGCGTCGTCAAAGAAATAAGAGACATCGACCTGGCTGAGGGATTGAACACAGTGATGATTCAGGATGTGGCAAAGTTGATCGACCCCACGTCTGTGTCCATAAAGGATTTAACCGGCAATATGCAGGTTTTGGAGCAGAATTACCTGTATGATCTGATCAGCAAACAAAAGATCTATGAGAAATACATAGGAAAAGAGATTGAAATAGATAAAAATGGAGAAATCGTTACAGGGACCTTGCTGAGCTTTTCAGGGAACGAATTAATCCTTCAGAATAGCGATGGCGTCCATTTTGTAAATGCGGGACAGCTTTCACTCCCAGAACTTCCTGAAGGCCTAATTACCAAACCCACACTCAAGTGGCTGCTCGACACAGATGAGGGAGGTACCCACCAAATTCAGTTGTCGTACATGACATCAGGATTGAACTGGGTGGCAGACTATGTAGCAGTGGTCAATGAGGATGATTCCCACGTTGATTTGACCTGCTGGGTAACCATCACCAATACCAGTGGTGCATCCTACAAAAATGCACGGCTAAAACTGATTGCAGGAGATGTACATAGAGTCGAAGAGCGCCCTATACAGGAGTATGAAATGGTGGAAGAATCAAAAGCGGGAGCTCCCCAATTTCAGGAAGAATCCTTTTTCGAGTACCATTTGTATACGCTCCAGAGACCCACAGACATTGTGGACAACCAGCAAAAACAGGTGACCCTCTTTGAAGCTCACAATGTTTCAGTTACAAAAGAATACGTCTTTGACAGCGGCTTTGTCTACTACTACAGAGAATCCAGTGGAACAACCAAGATAAAGGTCATGCTGGCAGTAGAAAATACTGAAGAGAACAACATGGGTATCCCCCTTCCAAAAGGGAAGGTACGCGTCTACAAAAAAGATTCTGAGGGACAATTACAGTTCATAGGAGAAGATCTTATTGATCATACACCGAAAAACGAAAAAATAAGGATCTACGTTGGAGATGCGTTCGATTTAATAGGAGAAAAGAAACAGACAGAATACGACAAAATATCAGATAGAGTGGTGGAAATCAGTTATGAAGTCTCTTTGAGAAACCACAAAAACGAGGATGTTGTCATCGCAGTGATACAGCGCATCTGGGGAGACTGGAAAATAGTGGAAACATCTCACGACTGGGAAAAAGAAGATGCATGGACTGCTGTATGGTACGTGAAGGTTCGAAAAAATGGGGAAGTCACCATCACATACAGAATAAGGATAGAATGGTAATTTTTTTATTTTTTTTTATTCCATGAATTCCAGCGTTTTTTTCAGATCTCTATCAATAATTTCTTCTGTCTCCTCGGGGGTCAAGTCAATGGTTAAGAGCAGCTTGTTGGACACCATATCCAGGAGAGGAAAATTCGTGTTCTTTGAAGTTATAACCCCCAAAATGTAGGTTTCATGAAAAAAGATCATACAGTGGCTATCTGCAGCTATGGATATCTTCGTTAAATTCTTATCTAATTCAACAAAAGTCTCTAACATGAATAAAATACTCTTGGATAGGAAATGCAGCTTCTCTTCTTCGAAGTCACATTCTATGATCTCTCCATCTTTCACGAGAAAGGATCCTTTGACGCCGCTTACGTTTTTCTTGAGTATATCTATGTTCTGCATCAATCTCCCCTCCTCTTTTCTTTGCACTCTTTTTAAAATTATCGGTGAATACACTAACTGAGTGCAGAATTGGTTGGACGACCAACAAGTGAAATAACGATATACCTGGTTGTAATGCAGTTGACTGTAGGAATAAAAAAATAATCAACATAAATTCTCCAAATCCTTTTTTGAGTTATGAAGAAGGCATATATAAATGTGAATTGACCCACTCCATCATGTTATACGTGTAACACTGAATACCAACCTGATGGAAATCTGATGGTGCGAAAAATTTATAAAGTTCAAAAAGAAAGAAAAGAAAACAGAGTCTGGCAATTAGGAGCAAGAAATCATCCACATAGAAGTCAGAGACCCTAGAAAGAGCTTAATATCAAACACGTGAAGGAAATAGCAGGTGATCTGGTGGAGATTGTCAGAACATCGTGCAGAAGTGACAATACAGTGCAGACTGCAGCCGTGTGCCTTACTTTACCTGTATTCAATCTGATGCCCAATGTAATAATCCTTTTCCAGAATCAGAGCACAAGAATGTTTATTGGACAAGGCTCATCCCACGTTGTCACAGTCAGTGCTTGACCAGAATTCAGGTTGCAGGATAGAAGAGATGTTGCAGTACAGTTATGTGGATGGTTACAAGGAGGCGAATAAATGAAAATCATTTATAGCAAAAAAGGGTCAAAACTCCCTTTTGAGGAACGTTCTCGTTCATTACGGGAAGATCAACCATACTCAGGTGATTACTGGGGAGCTTTCAGTCTTGAGTGGTATGCGAGGGCCTTTCCCCTCTGGAACACTCACAATGATGCACAGGGTTGGGTAGACTACGCAACGCAATTCAACCCTGTCAATTTCTGGCTTAAAGATTGGAATGTCAGAGCGTGGGCATACTATGAGGATTACGACAACTGGAAGGATACGTATGGAATGGATGCTGTGAACGCTGTGTACCACTCCGGTCATGGAGGGATAGATGCTCAAGGAGTATTCCGCACTCCCATGGGGAGAGACTGGGGCGATCTTGGTACTACTGTGTATTCTGATAAAATGCAGCTCGGTAATGAACAGGTCAACTACATTTTCTGGTCCACGTGCTATTCGTGTCGCATCAGTGAGGGGCACACTCCAATACGTACGTGGGGTTCTGCAAACAAGGGGTTCCGCATGCTGTTCGGCTATGAGTCAACCAGTGTCGACAGCCCCAACTATGGTAAGTACTTCTGGGAGGAATGGAACAAAGGGAAACCGCTCAGTACTGCTTTTTGTGATGCGAGCTGGCGAATTCACCAGGGTCAATCCCCTGCTGTGGTGGCATGTGGTAGTGATAAAGATGAAGCCAAGAATCGATTGTACACTGAACGGGAATTTCACTGGGAGCATGTGAGCACTGACTACTGGTACTGGCGGTGGTATACTGCAGATGACAACACTCGAGATCCTAACTACACATTCCCCAAAGACATGATGATTGCTGAACTGCAGCCAGTTGAGGTTGATGAACAGTACGTACGCAGTGTTGTCGATTCGTGTAACATTGAGATGAAATTACCCGGCGAGGTAGCAGCCACCCGAGAAGGTATCTTTTCTCTGAAAGAAGGCGATATACGGGCAGCATTTGGAGAGAACGGGGAATTCGAGGTGAAAATGGCAAAACCAAATTTATCCAATACAGAACAGATCTCATTACGCAAGGCACGTTCACTAGCAGACAAAGCAGTAAAAGAGTACTCCCTCGACAAAGAGGTGGGGCTCACCTTTGATCGCGTCAGGCTGGAAGGCGAAGGTGGAGGCACCAAAGATGAACGAGAAAGAGAAGGGCCGTACATGACAGGAACCACTGTACAGTTCAAGCAGGTTATCAATAGTCTTCCCGTTTTGACACCAGGAGCTGGTGAAGTCACAGTCTCTGTCGACAACGATGGCGTGGTAACTGGTGTACACGCTTCCACACGATTCATAGATAAGCTTACAGATCGCCCGAAGAACACAATAGCTCCCCCCTTAGATGAAGGATTTTTGTGCAGACCGCGTGCAGAAGACATGGCAGGATGCAGAGAGCTGCTCAAAAAAGAATGGGAAAAAATGGTGGCACTCTGGAAAGCACGAGGGAAAGCGCCCGAAAAGTATGCAGCAGTACCAGGATTTACTGAAATCGGGTACGACATCCAGGGCAATGAAGCTGTATTAGCGGCTCGACAGGTAATGGAGGTAGACTTTGGAGACGGCTACCATAAGCTCTACTGGGTGGTGACACCTCTTCTCGGGTAGTTACTGTTACATCCTGGTTTGGTACTGGACACATCCACACCAAAAGTGTTGCATGCGTTGTAGGGCATTACAGATCAACAAAAAAGCTGTATTACTGCACGTGCAGTGCAAAAAGTGGTGAATGTTACACGTGTAACAACCAGAGCTAACAAAAGAATTGACAATCCTTTGTCACGCAAAGACTTAAATTGATTCAGAATCAACCTGAGTACATTAAAACGTGAATAGCAAAATCATTCAAAGAGGAGATACAATGAAAAGAATAGGTATCCTTGGCGGAATAAGCCACGAATCAACAACACAGTATTATGAGATTATCCACAAAAAATACTTTAAAAAATACAAAGACTACTACTACCCAGAAATTGTTGTATTCAGTTTAAATTTTCAAAAGTTTACTGATTTTGAGAACAGCAGCAAAAAGAACTACATCAAGTACATTATGAAAGGTATTACCTCGCTAGAGAAGGCGGGAGCTGAATTTATTGTGATGGCAGCCAATTCCCCCCATATTGTCTTTGAAGACGTGGAAAAGAGGTCAAAGGTTCCTCTTTTGAGCATTGTAAAAGTGACTGCTGAAAAGGCACGCAAAGAGTGTATGAAAAAACTGCTGCTTTTGGGGATAAGGGTTACTATGCAGTCTTCGTTTTATCAAAACGTGTGTAAAAAGTATGGGATCACTGTGGTGACACCATCACCAAATGAACAAAATAAAATCAACAGGATCATCTTTGATGAGCTGGTTATTGGTATCGTAACTGAGGAGAGTAAAAAGAATCTCTTAAAGATCATTAACAACTACAAAGTGGATGGTGTCATCTTAGGATGTACAGAACTTCCTTTACTACTGAACCAGGAAGATGTGGATGTACCTTTACTGAATACGCTGGAACTGCACGCAGAAGCTGCATTAGATTATGCACTCTTGTGATTCATGTCTGCTCAGACACTGTGAATCTCTCATCATGTGAGGCTGTGAAATGTTACACGTGTAACAAATTGAGACAATCCCTGAAGATGTGACAACATTGCGGTTGAAAACCTTTATAAGTCTTTGTGTTATTTATCACATAATAGGAGGAGATCAAAGATGAGTGTAAAAGTTAGAACAGTACTCATAGTCCTTTTTGCAATGGTTGTATTCCACTCTGTACTTGCTGTGAGAGGGGTTGCACTCTCTGATGAAGGAGTAACAGAATTTTGTATTACTACAGACCCACATGATCAGAAAAGTCCAGCAATCTACGAAGATGTAGTGGTGTGGCAGGACAAAAGGAACGGCAACTGGGACATTTACGGGTACAACCTTAAAACACAAACTGAATTTCAGATCACACAAAATCCAGAAGATCAAAAGAATCCAGCAATCTACAGTAACATTGTGGTTTACGAAGATCACAGAAATGACACCAATGCAATCTACGGGTACAACCTTTTAACGCACAAAGAGTTTCCTATTTCAATCGGGTCAGGCATAAAGTCTCTTCCACAAATCTACGAGGATATGGTGGTCTGGACAGACCCGAGAAACGAAGACTTCAATATTTACGGGTACAATCTTAAAACGAAAGAAGAATTCCAGATAGCTACTGGGTCAGATTATCAAATGAAACCAGCAATCTACAGTGATATTGTGGTCTGGGAAGATGATAGACACGACAATACGAGAATCTACGGGTATAACCTGTCAACAGGTGAAGAATTTCGTATTCCAACAGGCAGATATTTCTTTCCATTTGGCTATGAAGAGTATAATACAGCAATCCACAGTAATATTGTGGTGTGGACAGAAGATTTTTTCCTTAACATTTACGGGTACAACCTGTCCACACAAGAGATATACAGAATAGCTACAGCCCGCACAAGAAAATGTGCTCATTACGCCAATATTCCATTCTTTGATTTTCACAGACCAGCTATCTACGGAGATATTGTCATCTGGACAGACTGCAGAAATGGGAACGAAGATATCTACGGGTACAACCTTTTGACAGATGAAGAATTTCAAATCATCACCCACGAAAGCCGCCAACTCTCTCCAGCACTCTACGAGAATACTGTTATTTGGGAAGATAACAGGAACGGCAGCTGGGACATTTACGGAGTAGAGCTCATTCCGCCTTTTGAACCAGTGCAATCTCAATCCAGGACACGGGTGATTATCTTAGATTTTGTCTGGCCAGTTTTCTTTGCAGCAGTGGTAGGGATGTGTGCAATCACGGCAGTGATGGGCATTTACTTTATGAAGAAGTTTACTATTCTGGAAAATACTTCAGTGAGAGATTTCAAAAGAGGTGGTACTCACTATCTTGTGCCCATCTTTTTTACTGTTTCTTCTGGAATAATTGGGATTTTTTACATTTATATTGGATGGCCTCTCGGGTATTTCTGGCTCTTATTTTCTGCTTCGTGGGGCTTCAACTGCTTTTGGGTTAAAAAAACTCCCTACATCCGTATCACTGATAAGGAGATCATATTCTTTCTCTCTTTGCCAGCCAAGCCAAAAGTAGTGAACAGGAATACTATTCAAAAAGTTGATGTTCAAACGTGGACTGATATGCCGTACAAGGCTGCATTATCACTTACAAATGGCAAGAAAATGACAATTGATTTTTCTTCTGTTGCAAAAGAAGACAAAGAGGACTTGATTCAGACCTTGAAGGAGTTCATGGAGTAATTTCTGTGAGTATGTCTCATTGCAGTACCCATAGTATCTGTTGTGTTCAGTGCGGCAAAGGGTATCAGGTACTGGCGCACGAACAAGGTGAGTGACACATCAAAGGCACCCTCCCCAGTTAAACCAAAAGATTTCAAGAAAAATGCTCTCTCAATTCTTCCTTTTATGTGGTTTGCTGCTTTATATGTATTTTTTGGATTCGATGATATTGCGAATTTGGAATTATCCTTTGTATCTCTTATTTCTTTCGTAC